>Ga0222713_10002089_pt1 | contig 21573 bp, 20 predicted proteins | sample C33_649DmetaG_FD_165061 | JGI IMG/M metagenome (GOLD analysis project Ga0222713, IMG submission 165061) | Estuarine water microbial communities from San Francisco Bay, California, United States - C33_649D | ecosystem: Environmental > Aquatic > Marine > Unclassified | place: USA: California...
ATTGAAAAACAGTAAAATATAATATGCAAGACGGAAATTCCTTTCTTCCATGGTATAACTTTGCATTAATTGAATTCCTAAATTCTTATATTAAACAAAACATAAATGTTTTTGAATACGGATGCGGGTTTTCTACAATGTTTTACGCTCAAAAACAATGTAATGTTTATTGCGTTGAAACAAAACCAGAATGGATTGACAACATTACAAAACTTGCATGTAAATATGGTTTAACCGATAAAATTAATATAAAATTTTGTAAACCGCATGAAATGCCAAAACAAATTTTTGAATCTCATGTAGAGTTCGATGTAATTATTATAGATTCTCTACATAGAATTGAATGCCTAAAACAAGCAAAAGAAGTTTATAAAAAAGGCGTGATAATACTTGATAACTCCGAAAGAAACAATTTACAAGAAGCAGAGAAATTAATGCATGGATTTGAGTGTAGAATTTTTGAAGGACATGGTGTGAATAGAGAGGATACAAGCCAAGCAAAAGTTTTTTTCAAAAGTTTATGAAAACGGTTCTAATTATTGTAGAAGCAGAAGTTTTAGAAAAACCTCTTTATTTTGGAAAATCAGGAGATTTTGCCATAATTGACTACTTCTTACGACACGATTGGAATGTATTTTTACTTAATGCAAATAACTTACAAAAAGAAATTATAAAAGAAATAGAAGTTTTTGAAGTACAAAATGTAGATTACTCTACAACATTTTATGAAAGTATAACATTGGAGTGTTATAACATTAGAAACGGTAAAACTCCATCAACAGGCGCAGATGGTTTAAAGGTTAATTTAAAAGTTAAAAAAACAAACTTTTCTAATATTAATAATTTTTTATTACTTAGCCGTGCAATGCCACAAAGTATTACACGAGAATTTTTACGCAATTTTAGCAATTTAGGTCAAAATGCATTTCATATACCACAAAATATGAATGAAATATATTTGTATAAAGATAAAGTCATTCCTTATCTTTTGCAAAAAAATAATGATAATCTTGAGATGCTATACAGCACATATTCACCAGAAACAAAGAAATTTATAAAGCAAAATGGTAATATTTTTGAAAGTTTATCGCTAAATACATTTATTATTGATCTTGCAAAGTCATTTGAGGAAAATTATAAAAAAATTATAAAAATAAATGGAAAGTTTTGTATTAAGCCATTTAATTTATTTGGTGGGATTGGTGTTAAAATTTTTCAAGATTCCCAAAGCAAAAAAGAAATTCTGCAGCATATTGAAACAATTAAAAAAGAATTTATTAAATACAAAGTTTCGGAAAGATATTTTGCGTTAGTACAAGAGGCAGTAATATTTCCTGAATTTGGCGATGTTCGTATTTTGTTTTCTTATGGAAAATTTATCGGTGCATTTATAAAATGTGAATCTCATGGTTACATTCATAACACAATGTTTGGTGGTGTCATTATTCCGGTTTGCAATGAAAATTTTGTTTTCCACCAAAACTTTGGACAAAGATATCACAAACCCTTTTTACAAACAGTCCAAAACCTTGTTTCCTTAAATGAGATGTCTCCTTTTTTGAGGAATGAATTTGTTTGTGGATACGACTTGCTGTTAACCGAAGAAAACAAAAAGTTACAATTCAAATTAACGGAAACAAATATTGCGTGTCCAACGGGGTTTCCGTTCTTGGATTCATCACTAATTGTTAGCCTCTGTAAGGAAGAACCAAATATAGAATATGTAAAAGCATACTTCAAAAACAATGCAAGAACAATTGATATTATTATGAATTCATTAGTTCGTCAAGCAACTGTTTGAATGTTTTTTTAAAAATAGGATGAATATTGTTTGGAACAAGTTCACAAACGGGTTTCATTACAAACTGTCTTTTATGCATTTGTGTATGAGGAATTTCTAAATTTTTGTTAGAATATATAAGATTGTTGTATGTAATAATGTCAATGTCAATTACCCTTGGGGACCACCTTGGTGCTGAAAAATCTCTGCCCATGTCATTTTCTATTTCTTTTATAACATGAAAAAGTTGTAAAAAAGATAAATCAGTTTTTACAAGTACTACTAAGTTTAAAAAAGGCAAGTTCCATTCACTAGGCGAACTGGGTAACAATAACGCAGAGGTTTCAATGACTTGGGATTGTTGTATATTATTACGAGCAATTTTTTTAGAAATTATGGAGACAGACATTTCTACATTAGAAAGTCTATCTCCACTGTTCGTTCCAATTGCAAGAATGCAACTGTTCAATTTTTTATGAGAAAATTAGAATTAGGGAAATCACTAATGCAAAAAGACCGATTGATTCTGCAAGACCAGCACCAACATAGGCATACTTTGACATCTTGTTTTCAGCTTCAGGGTTTCTTGAAATTCCGCTTAAAAGTGAAGAGAAAACATTACCAATTGCTAGAGCCGACCCAAGAAGACCAAAAGCCATCAAACCAATTGCAATAAATTTAAGTTCCATGTGATAAAAAAATAATTAGAACGATTCTTCGGTTTTACAATATTTTTCAGTTGTCAAGTAATTTTAAAAATATCTTGACTTTGTAATTTTTATTATTTCTGAGGCGTATAAGTTGTATTTATCCGTCTAAGAAATGTCTCGCGTATGTTTTATTACTGGTGCAAAAACCATGTTTGGTCACAGTGTTTCACATTCTAATATCAAAACTAATCGTTCCTTTAAAGTTAATATCCAAGATAAGACGGTTAAAAGTGATATTTTAAACATGGAGTTCCCTGTTAAAATTTCAACAAGAGGTCTTAGAACTATCTACAAACATGGTTCACTTGATGCATTCCTTTTAAAGTCGAAGTCTCATAATTTAACAGACGAAGCACTTAAGATTAAAAGAAGAATCAAAAAAGTTTTAGCAAAAACAACAGTAAAAAACTAATAATAATGTATCTATGGCTAAAAAAGGTATTCACCCGGAAAAAAAAGTTGTGTCTTACATAATGCTTGATGGTACATCTGTACAAATTCCATCTTGCTATTCTAAATCTAATAAGTTTATTTTAGAGGTTGATATTTTCAATCATGTTGCATGGCGTCAAGATAAACAATACGTAAATGAGTCTCTTGGAAATATTGCTAAATTTAAGCAAAAATTCAATATATCTTCGGATATCCTCTCAAATGTAACTAATAAAAAATAGTTCATGTCCAGTCTCCCGGTTACAGTTGCATACGGCGATGGCATTGGTCCATATATCATGGAGGCAACACTTGATATTATTCAGGCTGCTGGTGCAAAAATAAAAATTGAAGATATCACGGTTGGTGAAAAATCATATCTTAATGGCTGTACATCCGGTATTTCCAATGAAGCATGGAAAACAATTTTAAAAAATCGTGTTTTCTTGAAATCTCCAATTACCACACCTCAAGGCTCTGGTTATAAAAGCCTCAATGTTACAATAAGAAAGGCTCTTGGGCTTTATGCAAATGTTAGACCTTGTCGTGCTTATTATCCATTTGTTAAAACATCATTTCCAAACCTAGACCTCGTAATTATTCGTGAAAACGAAGAAGATTTATACGCTGGCGTTGAATACCGAATTACTCCAAGTGTTACAAACACACTAAAAATACTAACTCGTGATGGTACGGAGAAGATTATTCGCTATGCTTTTGAATATGCTGTAAAGAATGGCCGTAAAAAAGTTACATGCATGACAAAAGACAATATTATGAAAGTTGCCGATGGCATGTTCCATAAAATTTTTGATAATATAGCGAAAGAATATCCAGGTATTGAAAATGAACATTATATTGTCGACATTGGTGCCGCAAGACTTGCAGCTAAACCAGAAATTTTTGATGTTGTTGTTACATTAAACCTTTATGGAGACATTATTTCCGACATTGTTGCCGAAGTTTCTGGTTCCGTTGGTCTTGCTGGCTCTGGTAATATAGGTTCACAATATGCAATGTTTGAAGCAATACATGGTTCCGCTCCTGCAATGGAAAATAAAAAAGCTGCAAATCCATGCGGGCTCTTATCAAGTGCAATCATGATGCTCTCCCACATCGGACAAGGCTCTGTTGCAACAAGAGTGCAAAATGCTCTTCTTAAGACAATTGAGGACGGCATTGCAACAAAAGACTTTCACCAAGAAGGACTTAGTAAAAAACTCGTTGAAACTGCAGAATTTGCTAAAGCTGTTATTAATAATTTTGAAAAAAAACCAAAAACATTTATCACACAAACATTTCAAGATTTTACTTTTGAAAACACAATCTCTAAATTAACGCCTGCATGTGGTACAGCACAATCACAGACTCAAGAGTTGTGCGGTGTCGATTTTTATATTTCATGCAATCAAGAGTCACAAGATTTCTATAAAGAAATTAGCAAATTTTCGCATAATAGCTTGAAATTTCAAATGATGTCATTCCGCGGTATGTTTTTTGACATCAATTCAAATTTTGCTAAAGGTCAGGTTGTTGATTATTGGCGTTGTAGATTTATTTCTACCTCGTTAACACCACAAAAAGATATTTTTGAACTTGCGCAAAAATTAACAAACTCCGGCTTTGTAATTGCAACTACTTTCTCTCTTTATAATTATAACGGGGAAAGAGGATTTACTTTAGCACAAGGACAATAACAAAATTCGGGGCCATAGCTCAGCGGTTAGAGCAGGGCGCTCATAACGCCTTGGTCGCAGGTTCGATCCCTGCTGGCCCCACCACACTTTTAATCACTCAAGCCTTTTTCAAGCATAAAACCTGCAATAATACTTGTAAATATTACAAGCAATAAAATTGAAAAAAATCCATACCAATTATTGTGCCCAATCCCGGTAATTCCAAAACGAAAACCATCAATTATATAAAAAACCGGGTTAAAAAGAACAATTTGTTTCCATGGGTCAGGCAATGAATTTGCAGAATAAAATGTTCCTGAAAGCATTGTAAGCGGTGTAACAATATACGAAGTATAAGCATGAGCTTTATCAAAATCCGGAGAAATAAATCCAACAATTACACCAATTGAGGCAAATAAAATTATACCAGCAGTTATATAATAAAACAATATGTAAATATTATGCACTGGAAATTTTACAAAAAACAGCAGCGTTACAAGTGTTATAATACCAACACAAAATGCACGAATTATAGAAGCCATTATCATAGCAATAAAAATTTCACTTGTTTTTAATGGTGCAATTGTGTAGTCTTTTATAAAACCAAGCATTTTTGCAATAGAAATTGTACTCTGTGTGTTGTAATAAGATGCTTGTAAAATAGACATTGCAATTAAACCAGTACCAACAACAAGATTATACGAAACACCATCAAAACCTTTAGCACGCCCGGCAAACGCAACTGTAAAAATAAGATAGAAAATTAAAGCATTAATTACAGGTGATAGTATTGTTTGATTATATACACGAAAAAAACGCATGCATTCACGCTTTAAAAGAGTTTGTATTCTAATACAGTTCATTTTTTCTTATATTTATTTATCAAAATATTTATTGATTTAAATCAAATTTGCAAGAATTATTAACAATAATATTGCTATTTGGTTTTTCTCACTTTCAAATATAATCCATCATTATTTTTTATATGCTTAGAATAGTTATCACTCTGTTCTTGTTTCGGTTTTTTGCGATGGCATCTCCCATTATTGGAATGTTTTCTGCTTTTATGCTGGAAAGCAATCAAACCCCAATGGGTATTGCGTTGGTGTTTGTTGCATTTATGATTGCCGTCAACTTATTTGAAGTTCCATCTTCTATTATTGCAGATAAATTCTCCCGCCGAAAAGTCATTATTACCGCAATTATTATTTTAATATTTTCCAATCTCCCATTTTTGTTTTCATTGGCACATTGGGTTTTTGTTTTGCATATGGTTATTGCCGGTATTGCTGTTGCATTATTTTCCGGAACAGTTGAAGCCCTTGTTTATGATGAACTCAAGGCAATCAACATGGAACACAAATACAAGCAAGCAAATGCTGTGTGGCATGTTTCCTTCAGCCTTGGGCTTTCAGCCTCGCTTTTTCTTTCTGCTTGGCTTGTAAAATATGGGTGGTATGTAATTATTTTGGTATCTTTATTTTTTATTTTTACTTCCTTGGTAATTTTCATTTTTGGAATGAAAGAAACAAAGCGAGTTAAAGAAATTGATGAACCACACTCTTTTAGGGAAATTTTTTTAGAAGGAAGCAGTGCTATACTACACAATAAAATTGCATTATATTTAGCCTTGCTTTCGTTTATCTTTGGTGCAGTGAATGCTGTGTTTGGAGATGTCGCCATCGTAACTTCAATGGAAATTGGCTGGAAGAAAGAAGAAATTGCCAGAGTTTTTGGCTTCAATACAATTTTCGAAGCAATTATTACTCTTCTTTTTGCAAGCTATGTTCAAAAAATTCACATAAAGCAAGTACATTATATTCAAATACTGGTATTGACACTTGCTTTTATTGGAATGATTTTTGCGCAGAAGTGGTCAATTTTTATGGTGTTTCCTCTTTGGTGGTGCGACCGCCTAAAAAATATGGTAGTTGACGCTCAAATTCAAGACCATGTAAAATCCTCTTCCCGTGCAACAGCCGTCTCATTTGTTTCAATGTGTTTTAGTTTAAAATATGTATTATTAATGGTATTAATGGGTGTGCTTGCAACTTATTATTCATTCGCACTTGGGTTTGTGATTATTTCCTGCATCGGATTCATTCAGCTTGTTTTGGTATCTTTGTTTAAGCATGTTTTTGTAAATTCTTCAAAAACAATGAAATTGCAATAATTGCAGAAGGTGTAATACCCTCAATATTTATTGCATCAGCAAGTGAATGAGGACGGAATTTTTCTAATTTTTCTATTACTTCGTTTGAAAGTGATTTTATTTTTTTAAAATCTAAACTTTGTGGAAGTAAAATTTTTTCTTTTTCCTGAATAATTTTAGCATCTTGTTCTTGTCGCTCTAAATATGGAAAATACTTTGCCATAATTGCAACAGATTCCATCACCTCTGCACTAAAACTTATAGTCTCCGGAAAAAGTTTCAATATACTCTCTTTGTCAATTAAAGGGTGTGCAAGCAATTCTAAGCCATCTCTCTTAATACCATCTTTTGATATCTCCACGCTATGTTTTGAAAGATCGTTTGGAGTATAATACTTACTTTTAAGAAGTGACACACATTTATCAAAAGCCTGTTTTTTTACAAAATATTTTTGAGTTCTATTAGCACAAGCAATACCAAGATTTATTGCATAAGGTGTAAGACGAAAGTCTGCATTATCTGATCGAACAGATATTCTATACTCTTGCCTCGATGTAAACATTCTGTATGGCTCCGTAATGCCTTTGGTTGTGAGATCGTTAATCATGACACCAATATAACTTTCAGTCCTTGAAAGAATGAATGGCTGTTTTCCTAAAACATTCAGTGCTGCATTGATTCCAGCAACAATGCCCTGTCCTGCTGCTTCTTCATAGCCAGTTGTACCATTAATTTGCCCGGCAAAGAAAAGATTTTTTATTTTTTTTGTTTCCAATGTTGGAAAAAGTTCCCGTGGATCAATATAATCGTACTCAATAGCATAACCTGCCTGTGCAATTTTTGCGTTTTCAAGACCTTTAATTTTGTTAATAAATTTTTGTTGCACAACAAGTGGCATTGCAGTAGAAATTCCAGCAGGATACACAAGATCTGAATTCAAACCTTCAATCTCAAGAAAAATTCTATGAGCAGGATTGTCTGAAAAGCGAATTGTTTTATCTTCAATTGATGGGCAGTATCTTGGACCTTTTGCCTCAATTTCTTTTGTGTAAATTGGTGAAAGTTCCTGATTTTTAAATAGAATGTCATGTGCATCAGGATTTGTGTGTGTAATATAACAATTAATTTGTGGAATATTAACACTGGAGTTAATGTAAGAAAACGGTTTTGGCGGAACATCTCCATGTTGAGCTTCAAGACACAAAAAATTAATACTATCCTTTAATAATCTCGGCGGAGTTCCAGTTTTTAACCGCCCAAGTTCGAAGTTAAATCTTTTCAAGGTTTGTGAAAGTCCATAACTTGCTTCCTCACCTACCCTTCCCGCAGGAATTCTATCTTTTCCAAGAAGTATCATTCCTGAAAGAAATGTTCCTGTTGTTAATACAACAGATTTTGTCTGAAGCTTTTCTCCACTTTTTAAAATAACAGCATTTACTTCACCCTGTTGTACCTCAAGATCTTCTACAGAATTGATGATAATATCAAGGTTTGTTCTTTCTTTCAAAATTTTTGTTGCAGATTTATGATAAAGTTCACGGTCGGTTTGTGCTCTTGGCCCCCAAACAGCCGGACCCTTTGTTTCATTTAAAACTTTAGAATGAATTGTCGATTCATCTGTAATTTTACCCATAATACCACCAAGTGCATCAATTTCACGCACAATAATACCCTTCCCAATACCACCAATTGAAGGGTTGCAAGACATCTGACCGATATTTTTTTCTGAAAGTGTTACCAGTGCAACATGCTCCAACATTAAAGACGCAACATGTGCTGCTTCAATACCGGCATGCCCAGCACCAATAACTATACAGTCATAGTATTTTGATGTCATAAAATATCCATCTTATCAATAATCATGGAAACAAGAGGAAAACTTTGTTTTTTAGCGCATAATACATCAGAAACTAAACTTTGAAAATGCTCAAGTTGTTTTTGATTATCTTTCTTCCAATTTAAAATACATTCATCATAGTTTTCTGAGATTGTAGAAACCCTAATTACCAACGCACAGTATTTGTTATAGAGCTTTTCCTCAAGTTCACGAATAGCAATTTTTTCAAGTGTATCTTCCGCAGATATTCCCTGCACTAATTCAGCAATTTTTATTAACGATGTTTGATCGGTTAACTGATAATATAATTTTAAGTATTTTGCCAAAGACTGATCGTTATCATTACCAAGAATTAATTGGAATAGTTGCATTACTTCCATAACTTTAGCAATTTCAAAAGCAACATCACCTGGAATACCTTTTGCAGTCAATCCATCTTCTTTTGATTTTACATCTGTTAAACTAGAGTTAGTGGAAATAAAATCTTGAGCAATTTTGACACAAGGCATTATGTTTTCAATCATCTCGGTAACTTGTAGTTTAGTAAAACTTTTGTTTAAAAGTAAACGAATAGATTTGTATAAAAACTGATTAAGATTTGCAAATAATTCAGTTTGAATATAATAATTCACTTTAAAATCTAAATATTCAATTAACTGCCAAATTTCTCTTAAATTAAAGATTTCGCGAACAACAATATATGCACGAACAACATCGCAAGATTTACACTGAAGATCGTCCATAAGATTATTGACAAATGTGATTCCAACACGATTTATCACAGAATTATTAACGGATGTTGCTATAATTTCTCTTGCAAGTTTATGATTCAGAATATCACCCTTATATTTCTCCTGCATCTGTTGAGGGAAATAATTTAATAGATCGTTTTCAAAGTATTTTTCCTCAATAAGAGAACTTTTTAACAATTCTTGATATAGGTATATCTTGCTATAAGCAAATAAAACACACAATTCCGGTCTTGTTAAATAATTTTGTTGTGTTTTCCGTGATTGCATCTCTCCAGTTGTTGGAAGTAGCTCGTTTTCCCTATCCAAGTTGGCATGAACTTCAAGCTTCTTCATAAGAGTCTCTTGGCTATCAATTTTAATACTCTGATTATAAGATGTCAAAGTAATTGCTTGAGTTTGTAAGTAGTTATTACGAAGTACAAGTCTTTCAACCTCCAGAGTCATTTCTTCAAGAAGAATATTTCGCTGCTGTAAGGAAACAGTTCCTTCATCAACAAGTTTATTTAATACAATTTTTATGTTTACCTCAACATCGGAACAATTCACACCGGCAGAGTTATCCATTGCGTCTGTATTAATTTTTCCACCGTTTTGGGCATACTCAATTCGCCCCTTTTGTGTAAATCCAAGATTTCCACCCTCACCTACAACTTTACATCTCAAATCTCCACCATTAATACGAATTGCATTGTTGCCCTTGTCTCCAACATCGGCGTGCTTTTCATCTATTGCTTTTACATAAGTACCAATACCACCATTCCATAATAAATCACATTTTGCCTTTAAAATAAAAACAATTAACTCATTTGGCGAGATTTCATCTTGTGTAATTTCAAATCTTTCTTTAATCTCAGATGTTAACTTGCAAACTTTTGCAGAACGCTCATAAATCATTCCACCTTTCGAGAGAAGGTTTTTATCGTAATTTGCCCAAGTTGAACGAGGAAGATCAAATAATCTCTTTCTTTCAGCAAAAGATTTTTCTGCATCAGGGTTTGGATCAATAAAAATATGCATATGGTTAAACGCCGCAATTAAACAGGTGTGTTTTGAAAGAAGCATACCGTTCCCAAAAACATCACCGGACATATCTCCTATTCCAATACAGGTAAAATCTTGAGTTTGAATATCATACCCAATTTCCATCATGTGTCTTCGCACTGCAATCCAACCACCCTTTGCTGTAATACCCATTTTCTTGTGATCATATCCGTTTGAACCTCCAGAAGCAAATGCATCACCAAGCCAGAAATTGTATTTTGCTGAAATAGAGTTTGCAATATCGGAAAATGTTGCGGTGCCTTTATCTGCTGCAACAACAAAATAAGGATCTTCATCTTCCCATTTTACAATACCTTCATGAGTCTTTACTTTACCTTGAATAATGTTATCACATAAATCTAAACAACCTGAAAGAAAACTTTTATAACATTCCTGTCCAAATTTAAGGTATTCATCTCTTGATAGATTTGATACATCTTTTGTAATAACAAAACCACCCTTTGAACCAACAGGCACAATAACGGCATTTTTTGTATTTTGTGCCTTAACAAGTCCAAGAATTTCCGTTCTAAAGTCATTAGGACGGTCACTCCATCTAAGACCGCCTCTTGCAACCTTTCCAAAACGCAGATGTACTGCTTCAAAGTTAATTGAGTAAACAAAGATTTCACGAAATGGAACTGGTTTTGGAAGAAAAGGAACACTTTTACAATCAAATTTAAGTGAAACATATTCCTTATTTAGGAAAAAGTTTGTTCGAACCGTTGCCTGCATTAACTTATATATCTGCCTCACAACTGTATCGTCGGTAATATCTATAATTTGAGAATATAATTCCGATATTTCTTCATCAATTTTTTTTATTGCATCATTGCGGTCCGTAATAAGACTTGGATCAAATTTAACATAGAAATACTTAAGAATTTTTTGAAACATATTTGGGTATTTTACCAATACATCATGTACAATTTCTTCTTGAAACTGAAATTGCATTTGAGTTAAATATTTAACATATGTTCTTACAAGGTAAATATCTCTTGCTTTTGTTTGAGAAGTTATTGCAAGTCTATTTAGTGTTGTATGAGGAATTTGATCCATTAATGCTTTTTCAAGAGTACATTCAAAAGTATTGGTAAATTCCGCATCATCTGCAAGGTTAATTGTTGTTTTAACTTTAAGAGTACCTGAAATATCATGAACAAATGCACTAACATTTTCATTGTTAATAGCAAAAGGATTTTCACTAAATACAATAATACCAAATTGCTCCAAAATACTAACAATTTTATGAAGACTATTCTGTATTTTAGCATAAATTTTTAAAGATATATCGTTGTCAACATGCGAAACAACAAAAACAATACAAGGCTTTTCATCTATTAATTGTTCCATATGAAAAATATCTCTAGCAATTTCTTTTGAATTATGTGCAGCAACATACCCAGGATTTAACGCTCCTTCGTACTTTTTCATTATTTTACTTGGTTTTAAACTTGAATATGCTTTTAACTCTTCAAATAAACCATCTTCAGAGTTTTCACATACTTCAATAATTTTATCATCTAATTCCTGCATTTGTTTGTCAGTCATCAAACTACCTTCCGTGTTTACAAAAAAGCTCATTACAACTCTGCCAATTGAATGAGTATTAGAAAATGTTCTTGTAATATCTTCTTTTTTGAAGTACTCTCTTAGTATAGTTGTTACTTTTTTAAAGAGTGTGATTGTAAATTTTGTATGCGGAGTAAAAACTGCAAATGTAATTAATGGAAAAACAGTAGACTGACGACCATATACAAATGTGCGCCCACGAGTCATTGATTCAATATATTTAATTGAAACGTCAGAAAGAAATTCCGTTGATGTTGAGAAAAGCTCCTCTCTTGGAAGGTTTTCTAAGAAAGAGAAAAGCTCCTTTCTATTATAGTTAACATCTTGGAAGTCTGCATACTTTGTAATTTCTTGAACTTTCGTTCGAACGATTGGAATATCAAGAAGTTTACACCTATATGAATGTGTAGTAAAAATACCATAAACACGAATTGTTGAATTACCGTGTTTTATTAGAACAATATCAACCGGATCTCTTCTATGAACCGATGAAATCATTAGGGATTTTGTTATAACAACATCTGAAAATAACCACTTTGGTTGTGGAACTGTATATCTTTGATATTTCTCCAAAGCACAGACACCCATTTTTATATCTTCCGTAGCAATACCAAGCATAACAAATGCTTCGTCACACATCCATTTAATGAATTCATTGACTTCCGCATCCTTGTGATTCGCATCTCCATGCTTTAAAAGCCATTGTTTCATTTTCGCATAATTTTCAGTAGCAAGGTATACTTCTTCAAGAATTTCTTTTAGGGAATTTTCTTGCTCAATGGTTAAGGGCTCTGATATTTCGAAATATACAATGGAATACCTCTGAAAACCTTCTTTGTAATTTGACGAAGACTCCAGTGTGTTATGATTAAAAAAGAAATTCGGATGAATAAAGATTGATGGATACAAAGACTCGGATTTTATCCAACTCAAGATAGAATCTGTAATGAATGGACGATCTTTCATAATAATGCAGTAAGCCACGGTCTCACTCTTGAATTTTTTATTAAGAAGATTGAATTTTTCAGTATTTTTATAATTCAATAGGCTGTCAAAACAAAAACTAGATGTAAACTCAATATGTTCTTCATTCTGAAATGATTTGTCAATATCTCCGAAAAAATTATTAAAAAGGTTCATTTTAAATTCTTGTGAAGTTTTGCTTGATTGCTTAAATTTTTCAAAAATTTTATGGAACTTTTGCATCATGCGTGTTGGTTAATAAATCTTGATTTTAGTAAAAAACTGTTTTAATAAAGTCAATTGTTATTTAATGAAGTCATGCTATTACTTTTCTTTAAACTACTAGCATTCCTGTTTTTATTCTCACATATTTCCGGTGCAAATGTACAGTCAGACCTTGGAATATACAAAAAACCTGCAAAGCAAGATGTTCGTAAAAAAGTAATTAAGGCAAGAACGCTCGGACATGATTCCAGATTTAAAGTATTCCCGTTTATGGAAAATGGTGTTTATGAAATAATAGCACTTTATGATAACACAACATACATTGAATTTGAAGAAGATGAAGTCGTTTCTTCTGTAACAAACCCCAAAGATGATGCATGGCAGCTATTACCGCAAAAAAACAAATTGTTTTTACAACCGGTTGCATCAAATGCAAGTACTCAATTAACAGTAATGACAAATAAACGCATATACTTTTTTGAAATGTATGCAAAGGAACCGGAAAACAGCTTTGATGATGACTATACATTTTATTACCAATTTACATACCCAACAGAAGAGGAGCAAAAAACCATTAGAAGATACTCAAGATCTCTGTTACCAAATATAGATCTGGAACCAGAAAAGTATAATTTTAATTACACAATTACAGGTCATGATGGTCTTTACCCTGTTAAAATTTTTGATGACGGTGAATTTACATATTTTGAATTTAGAGAAAAAGGCGGTGTACTACCTGCAATATTTCTGGTAGACTCAAACAATTATGAATCTCTTGTCAACTTTCGTATGATAGGAAGTTATTTGGTTGTTGAAGCAATTTCACCAAGATTTACATTAAGGAATGGATCGGATATCGTGTGTGTTTTTAATGAAACATTGTACGAGCCTCCTGTTGTAAAAAAAGGATTATTCGGCAAAAAGAAAGTTAAAAAATAATATGCAAATAATTAAACAATTTTTTAAAAAAAAGCGATACAAAGAAGCTTTGGTTTTTATTACAGGAGGAAGTTTTGTGTTAACTCCAATATTGTTTATTTTATTACTTGCATACAAAGACACATACTTTAGTCTTCTTGAGGAAAATAAAGTTGTTTTAAAGGAAATTGAAAATGAAAGAGTAAAATCGGCAAACCTTACTCTTGAATTTACGAAGTATCAAAACCATCAGAAAATTCTTGACTTACAGGAGGAATATATTAAAGAATACAAATATATTGACTCTAATGTCATTATTACGGAAGACAAAATTGAATTTCTATAAACCATGAAAGCAATTCTTTATAAACTCGAAAAATCAGCAATGCAGAGCGGTGTTGCAAAAAGTGAAACATGGGTTGTAAGGCCAATTGCACAAGAAAAAATATATTTTCAGTATCAACCTGCAAGGTGGCCTGGTGCAAACTCAACAATCAAGCAACAAGTTTTAACATTTTGCACAAAACAATCTGCAATTGAATATTGTAAAAATCATAATATTTTGTACACGGAAATCTTGAATCATTCTAAAATCATTACACCAAAATCTTACACTGAAACTATTACACAATAAAAAATGTTGTACAATAAAAATAATATTTTTTACAAAATTATCAACGGAGACATACCATGTAAGAAAATTTATGAAGATAGCAACATTCTTGCTTTTTACGATATCAAACCAAAAACCAAAATTCACGCACTTGTTATTCCAAAAAAAGAGTATATAAATTTTACGGATTTTACACAAAATGCATCGGAAAAAGAAATTATAATATTCTTTCAAAAGGTAAATTTTGTTGCAAATGATGTATTAAAATTAACACATTTTAAACTTCAAACTAATAACGGTGAAGAATCTGGACAGGAAGTATTTCATTTTCATGTACATATCTTAAGTTCTTAATGTAAAGAAGTGTAAAATTGCATATTTTATACACACATTATACTACTTTACTTTTTTACACATATTTTGTGTGTATTTGCATATTCTATACATACTTTTACCACTCTCTGTCAGGCAAAAATAAATGTTCTTGCATTTAAAAACTCGTGTATTATCTTAACGCAAATTAAAGTAAAAATAATAAATTATGTTCAATATTACAAAACAAACAATAAACTTCCACGGTAAGGAAATAACATTAGAAACGGGAAAACTAGCAAGACAAGCAGACGGTGCTGTAATGGTAACATTTGGGAAAACACAAGTTTTATGTACAGTATGTTATAAAAAAGACAAAAACTCAACATGTGATTTCCTTCCTTTAACAGTAGTTTACCAAGAAAAATACTATGCAAACGGTAAAATTCCCGGTGGATTTCTTAAAAGAGAATCCAAACCTTCAGACAGAGAAGTTCTACTTTCGCGTTTAATTGACCGCTCAATTCGTCCAATTTTTGACGAAAACTTCAACAACGAAATACAAGTTATCTGCACAGTGATGTCTTACGACGACACATCTGCAACGGACATTCCTGCATTAGTTGGTGCAATGGCTGCATTAAAAATCTCAGGTGCGCCAGTAAATGAAACAATTGCCGGTGTTAGAGTTGGTTTAAAAAATGGAGAATTTTATATCAATAATACACCAAACACTCCTGAAAACGAACAACTTGATGTATTCGTTGCAGGTACACAAAACTCAATTTTAATGGTTGAATCTGAAATTAAGGAACTTCCTGAACAACAAGTAATCAAATCAATTGAATATAGCTTGAATGCAGTTAGTGAATTAACGAATTTTATTGAAAAATTTGCTTCCTTAATTCAAAAAGAAAGGTTTTCTGTCAGCAGACAAAAAAACACCGAAACTTATGAAAAAATTAAAAGCTTCATCATTGATGATATTAAATCTGCATTTGCAATTAAAGCAAAACAGGAAAGAACTTCAGCACTTGCAAATGCATCTGACAAACTTAAAGCAGAGTTTATCAAAACCGAAACAACTGAAGAAGAAAAAATTGCAATTATGGAATCATTTCATAAGATTGAAAAAGAATTTGTTCGTGGAAGAATTCTTAATGAAAAAGTTAGAATTGATGGAAGAAAACTTGATGAAATTCGTCAAATTGAAATTGAGTTAAACCCATTAACACTAACACATGGTTCGGCGTTATTTACAAGAGGTGAAACACAAGCTCTTGCAGTTCTAACACTTGGCAGCTCAACCGATGAACAAATGCTTGATTCCATTGCATCATTTTCCAAAGACGACTTTATGCTTCATTATAACTTTCCGGGATTTTCTGTAGGAGAGGTATCACGCATGGCTGGCCCTGGCAGAAGAGAAATTGGACACGGTAACCTTGCAAGAAAAGCAATTGTTAATATTTTACCTGAAAAAAAATCATTCCCATACACAAAAAGAGTTGTTTCGGAAATTCTGGAGTCAAATGGCTCTTCTTCAATGGCAACCGTTTGTGCAACAAGTTTAGCATTGATGGCCGGAGGTGTACCAACCAAAGGAGCTGTTTCCGGTATTGCAATGGGTCTTGTTAAGGAAGGAAATAATTACGCTGTTCTTTCAGATATTATGGGAGACGAAGACCACCTTGGAGATATGGACTTTAAAGTTGCCGGCACAAAAAAAGGTTTAACTGCACTACAAATGGACATCAAAATTCTCGGTATCACGGTTGATATTCTTCGTGAAGCAATTAAACAAGCAGAGGGCGGAAGGTTATTCATTTTAGAAAAAATGAATGCTATTATTTCCGATCCATCAAAAACTGTTGCCGAAACTGCTCCAAAAATAAAATCTTTCCCAATTAAGAAGGATAAAATTCGTGCTGTAATAGGTCAAGGTGGAAGTGTCATTAAAGATATTTGTGCAACATCTGGTGCAACTGTTGAAATTTCGGACGATGGCATCGTTTCAATTTTCTCAAATTCTCAAACAGCAATTGATAAAGCGTACGAAATGATTGGACGCCATGCCTTTGATGTTGAAACTGGCTCAATCCATAAAGGAAAAGTTGTAAAAATTATTGAACACGGAGCAATTGTTGAGTTTTTCTATGGCAAAACCGGAATGGTGCACATTAGTGAGTTATGCGATAGCCGCGTCGGCGCTGTTTCAGATGTTGTAACAGAAGGAAATTCAGTTTATGTAAAAGTGTTGCACGACGATGGTAGCCGTATTAAACTCAGTATGAAAACAGTTGATCAAGAAACCGGTCAAGATATTGCTCATTTATTAACTCAACGCTAATTTCTACAGTGGGTATGAATTTTTTCTACATTTTCTTACTTTTTCCGTTTTTTGTGCTTGGAAAATCAAATCTTGATTTTACTCTTAACAACAACATTGAGTTTCGCTCAAAGGAAGAGTTGCTTAAACCTATCAATGGAGAATTGTTTTTAGGTAATAAAGACGCAAAAATCAAGATTGTAGTATTTGATTCATACTCATGCATACACTGCGCAAGATTTTATTCTGAAATTTTCCCAATTTTAGAAGAAAATTACATCAAAACTAATAAAATCTTTTTCGTACATAAAGAATTTCCATTAGATAAACGCGCTCTTTTTGCAACGAAAACTACCAATTGTTCTATGAATAAACTTGAAACGGTAAAGGAAATTTATAAAAATCAGGAAAAATTACTTACAAGAAATGAGTACGAAGAAGACTTATTAAAAATGAAAGGAATTAATAAACTTTGTGTACAAAATTTCAACGAAGACAAATTAGCAAAACAAGCTTTTGAATATAGCAAGGTACTGTCCATTAGAGGAACACCAACAGTGTTTATTAATGGAGAAAAATTCGAAAAATTAAGCAAGAAGAACTTGATAAGTGAAATTGACAGATTGTTAAACGAGTGATAATTTTTTACTCATTTTCCTCTTTGTAAAGATTGTCTTCGTTACTAGATGATACATCATCTGAAGCTTTTTTCTCCTTATATTCGTGCGTTGCATTGACATCAACTAAAAAACCAGATGATTTACCCGATTGTTTTGCTTTATAATCCTCAATTGCAGCTTTAATTGCACCTTCGGCTAAAACAGAGCAATGAATTTTTACAGGAGGTAATGAAAGATGATTGGCAATATCGGAATTTTTAATCGTACGTGCTTCATCAAGTGTTTTACCTTTTACCCACTCAACTGCCAGTGCTGAAGAAGCAATTGCTGAACCACAACCAAAAGTCTTAAATTTTGCCTCTTCAATTTTACCGTCTTTAGAAACTTTAATCTGAAACTTCATTACATCACCACAAGATGGTGCGCCAACTACACCAGTTCCAACATTAACATCGTTTTTATCAAGAGATCCAACATCTTTGTTTGTTAATTCTGTTGAAGCTTTAAATCTTTCAACTACGCTAGTTGTATAAGCCATATATTTATTATATAGTTATACATTGTATATAATACCTATGTAAATTTGTCAAGTATTTTTAAAAACTTTTATTTCTTGACAAACGGGAATAGTAGATGCATTTTAACTTATCAATTAATTATTCAGTATATGAAAAATATTCTTGTAACAGTGTCAACATTAGGTTTTATTTCTTCAAATATAGTATTTGCTCATAACCATGAACATCATAAAGAAATGATGAAAATTAGTGATGAAGCTTTCGTTAAAGCAGATCTTACCAAAGATGGAAAGCTAGACAAAAATGAACACATGGCATTTCATGAATACATGGAAAAAGAAATGAAAGCAAAAAAACCTACAACAGACGAAATGTTCAGTAAATCTGATATTAACAAAGACGGTTTTGTAACAAAAGAAGAATTGAAACAAACTAAGGAAACCATGGGACAAAAAGTAAAGGGAGAAATGAAGGAAATAAAAAAAGATGTTAAAGATGGTGTAAAATATACCGCAGACAAAATAAAAGATGGTGCTCATTATACTAAAGAAAAAGTTATGGGAGAGTAATCAAACTTTACATTCACTATAAGACAATCAAATTCTCAATACCTTCCAGAACCATAATAAAATTGTGGTTCTGGATTTTTTCCAAATTTTTTGAAAAAATTTTCCATACATACTTTTTAGTTTTTGTATAGTTTCATATTTAAATAGAAAATTATACTTAAAATTAAGAAAAATACTTGACATTTTTAATTATTGTTTTTTCTAAGGCAGGTTGCTTTAACTTGCCTCCTTAAAGGCCCCTTCGTCTAACGGTTAGGACGGCACCCTTTCACGGTGCAAATACGGGTTCGATTCCCGTAGGGGTCACCACTCATTGTTATTTCAAGATTTTTGAATTACTTACGTTATTTATATTTCTTTAGTTTCAACTTTATACCTTTTATAAAGACTCCCGATAAAACTTCTTAAGAAAGCATTATAATATGCATCTTGCACATATTTTTCTTGCACGCTAACTTCTTCTTTAGAAACTACTCCTGTATACGGAATTTCCTTATTAATTTTGATAACCTGTACAAAATCACCTTCATGCATTAAAAACACAGACCCAACATTATGTTTAAAAATTTCACTACGTGGATTTTGCGAAACATAAAACAACTTTGAAGTAAAGCTTCCTTGGGAAGAATAATCACGAGGATTGGTATTTAATGACTGTATTTGGCCAATAATACTCTTAGCACTGGTTATCATCATTTCTTTTTCTTTTTCTTTTTTAAATAGAGAAATCACGGTACCACGAATTTCAGGCAATGTTTTAATTCTTTCGGGCTCAATTCTATTCTGTTTATAAATAACATAAGAACAATTTTTGTTATCAATATTTACAACATAACCGTAAGATGTATCGTTGGTTTTAATAACATGTTCCAATAAAACTGGAGAAATTTTAGTTTCTAAATTTGTATATGCATCACGAACATCTCCATTAGTTTCATCAATTACTACTTGTTTACTAATTGGGAAACCATACTTTAGTGCCACAGACTCAAACGATGCCCCTGCTTGGAGCTCCTGTTTGATTTTTTCTACATACACATTTACATTATGACACTTTCGCTTTGTTATAATTTCTTGATTAATACTTTGAGAATTTTTGCTATCCAAAAATTCATTTTCCTGAATATCAAGTACCTGTGCAAGTAAAAATGTATCGTTATTTTTTATAACCGGTGTAATATTACCAATTTTTAAATCTTTAATTTCATTAAGAATAACCGGGTCATCAATTATATTTGATGAAGTAATCTCACTGTGAGAAATATAATGTAAAGGTTGTTTTAACATTGTTTCTACAATAGATTGTAAAGATATTCCTTGTTTTTTTACAATTTCATAAACTTTGTTTGCCTCTGCTTCGTTATTAAATTTAACATAATAAAATTTCATAACTCTACCCACATACTCTTCATTATAGTACTTTGCAATCATTTCCGGTGTTGATGTAAAAATATTAAAATTACGGTTGATATAATCATCAACATAAGAAATTGTTACAAAATGTTGTGGTTTTTGAACAAAAGCCGTTTTATGTTTTTCATAAAAAGTTTGGAGTTCATCTTCGGTAAAGGTTATATTTGTTGGTTTTGCAATCGTTAGAATATCTATGTCTCTGGCTCTTTTTAAAGATTTTGCATACTCTTCCACTAAAACATCACTTTGAATTTGCAACGGAGCAAGTAAGCTACCAAAAATGTTCTGTTCAAGTTCTGGAATGAGGTTTTTTAGGAAATCATACTCACTTACCCCCATATATTTTAAATATTGCTTAAAATACTCTGCATCAAATTTACCGTCTCTTTGAAATGTCGCTAGGGTTTTTATGTGCTGTGCAATTGTTTCAACATTTACATTTAAATCATTTTCTTTTAAAAATTTACTTATTACAAGGGTGTTAATCATCTCATTTAGTGCAAATTGCTGAAATTGTGGGTTTTCTACAAATGCAAGAGCCTGGTTATAACGTGCTTCGTCTCCTTGAACATTCGTAAAAATTTGCTGTTTACGGTTTGAAATGTATTTATTGAATTCTTGCGTTGTAATTTTTATACCGTCAACTTTTGCAACAAAAGCTTTACGGGAAGCAATTGTGCTGTATATTCCAAAAAACATAAACGAAACCACAACCACTGCAACAACTGCGTATTTTAACTTTTTAGACATTCTACCACAATATTTTATGCGACTGTAAATTGCATTACTGTAAAATCAATAAAAATTGTTGATTTTTTGGTGAGGTGATTTACTTACTTATTTAAGTACATTAAAATTAATGAAAACAAACTTAACGGACATTGAAAAGGATATTGACCGCTTAATTGATGAGTGGCAAGCATTGATGGAAACCCCTGCAATCAATGTAAGGTATCGTAGTCGTATGTCATTTGGTTATACCGAAGTATTATCATATCAAAACTACTTCAATCAAGAAATATTTGATGAAAAATATTACACATTATACACACAAGCAGTGGTTTTTATTAAACAGGTTGCAGATTATATGATGCCAAGTTTTAATGACCTCCATAGTCAATTAACCGATGGTAGTTCGTAC
>Ga0222713_10002092_pt1 | contig 21546 bp, 15 predicted proteins | sample C33_649DmetaG_FD_165061 | JGI IMG/M metagenome (GOLD analysis project Ga0222713, IMG submission 165061) | Estuarine water microbial communities from San Francisco Bay, California, United States - C33_649D | ecosystem: Environmental > Aquatic > Marine > Unclassified | place: USA: California...
ACCGTCTGTTATTTTTACGGATGTAATTGCGTTATTCTCAATATTGGTTGTTCCTACTGAATCTACCGCCATATTAAGTATAGTAATTGTATCGTTTGCTATCTTGGCACCCGTAACTGAATTAGAAACAATATTATTTGTATTGATTGAATTAATCGCCATTTTATCATTGGTAATTGAACTAGTAGGTATGCTTACGTCTACGCTCGCACTAATTGTATTAGTTATATTATCAATAGTTATATTAGACCCAGCAACCAATGTGTCTTGTTTACCAGATAATGCGTTACCGTCTAGACGGTCCAATGGTATAGTACCAGTTGCTATTTTTATTCCACTGATGGAATCATCCGCAAAAACACTTCCACTAATTGCTCCTGGTTGGATCTTACTAGCAGTTATTGATAAATCTGCTATTTTATCGGTTGTGATTGAACTATCTGCTAGTTTACTAGTTATTACAGAATTATTACCAATCTTAGTGGATGTTACAGCTTGGTCGGCGAGCATCTGAGTAGTAATACTTGCCGAAGATGGTAAAGATACAGGAATTTTAGTCCAATTATTACCTGGTGAACGGTCAATGTATAAAAATAAATCTCCATTTACAACACCGATTAAATCATCATTTTTAAGATACTCTTGATTTGCATTATTATACACAATGTTTCCGGCTGTCTTGGCTATAAAATACGTCCCACTAGCCATGTTGATATTCTTTAATTCAATATAATTCAAGAAATTACCGACCACGTTATTATTCAATTCACTCATAGAGCCCCATACTTTCCATTTTAAACTCCCTGCTTTATTTTCAACACTGATAATTTTACCTGTAAGATCTATAAAACTACCAGACATATCGATGCCGTCCAATCTATCCCCATCAAATCTATCGTCGTCGTTTACTTTTATTGTTACTGAATCATTTGGATCTATGGTTCCTAGTAGCGCGGTAATATTACTTAAACCGGCACCTACAAAATTACTAAGTGATTGTGTCCCTGCACTGGATGTTAAAAAATCACTGCTATATGTTAGAGAGTCCAAATTATAAGTTACTGCATTCGTTAAATCTCTGGTCACACTACAGTCAAACGTATCACCGAAAGATAATCCGGTGAATTCTAATAGAGATGGGTCAATTGAACCACTACCCGAACTGATTTTCTGTGTTTGGACACCTTTAATTGTGAATTGTTCTCCCAATGCTGTAGTAACATTATAATTAACTGCACCCGTTGCCGCATCAAAACTCATTCCAATTAAATTACCAGAATCGTCTTCTATTAATAGTGTATCAGTAGATATCTTGACGTCACGTGCGTATATTCTATCCAACCTATATCCATTAGCACCACCTAGTTCCCAACCACTACCAATCGGTTCATTTATTATATTTCCTAACGCATCTTTTACATACGGTAATATACGACGATTCTTACTATCTATTTCAAGAATATTTGTTCTGTTAGGGTTCCCATTTTGAGACGCTTTAAAAATACTATTGGGTGCATCTAAAATAACGTTATTAGACACATCTAATCTGTTGTCTTTTATGTATAATATCGCTCCCGAAGTATCGGTTGTCGCTGACGCACCACTCGTAACAATGAGAGAGCCCTGTGCGTAGACATCATCACTCGCTCTAATAGTACCATTCACATCTAAATTATAATTCGTATCAATTGATTTACCTACACTTACATTTGAACCGAGCAATTCACTATTACCATTTACTATTAATTTACCACTTGTTTTAGTATTACCACTAACATCGAGCGCATTACTTGTAGATGCCTTTCCGATTCCAACGTTTCCAGTTAAACGTGATGTACTTTTAACTTCGGTTAAACTGTTTATAGTCAAATCAGTTGTATCGTCTATTACAGTTCCACTTCCACTACTACTGACTATTAAATTTCCTGCATGGTCTCTAATACGGTTTATAAAAATATCACCGTTACAAGAAATATCTCCGTCAGACATAGTAAGACCACCCTCGCGAACTTGTATGTTACCACATACATCTAAAAACCCTCTCACATAAGAAGATTTGAATTTATTTGACGAATTACCAAATTGTAACCAACTACCTCCGGAACTCATTATATATTATATATATAAATAATATATACCACACAAATTCTAATAGGGTTGTTTACCACTGCTTAATATTACCATGAACTGTAATATCACGAACATTCACATCAGTTGTGCTAGTAAGAGTGGTACCACCTCCACCTCCACCTCCTCCTCCACCCGACGAAGCGATGGTAACTACACCAGTAGCTACATTCTTTGATAGTGTTACATTGGTTCCCGCAGCTATATAATTAGAAACCGCATCTATTTGTAATTTTGCACTTGTTACAACTCCATCCGTCATAATATCAGTAACATTTACGGCACTGGGTGCTATTTTTCCTGCTGTTACCGACGCTGTCGCCAATTTATCAGAATTTATATTACCATTCAATATTTTACTTGTAGTAATCGCATTATCGGCAATAGTTCTCGTAATAACAGCATTATCGGCAATAGTTCTCGTAATAACAGCATTATCCGCTATTTTTGTATAGTCCACAGCAGCTCCGTCTACATCTGTGATACTCGATAATTTACCACTTGTAACAGCACCAGCCGTAATATTATTCTTTTGAACGGAGTTTACTGCTAATTTTGAATTTGTAATAGAACCATCAATCACGTCAGCGGTTACAGTCGCCGATATAGTTGAACCAACAATGGTAATATTATCACCAGCAATTAATGTATCCTGTTTACCTACGAGAGCATTTGCATCTAGTCTATCTAATGGTATAGTTCCGGCTGTTATTTTTACTCCGCTAATAGAACCGGTTCCGAACGAATCAGCATTAATCGCACCCACACCAATTTTATCAGCAGTAATAGCACCCGCTTCTATTTTATCGGTTGATACAGAATTACTGGCTAGTATATCTTTTGTTACAGATAATAAGCCCAATTTAGTGGTTTTGACTGCTTGGTTCGCAAGATGCTGTGTATCAATACTTGCCGTTTGTGGTAAAGAAACTGGTATTTTCGTCCAATTATTTCCAGAACCACGGGCAACATATAAAAACAAATCTCCGTTAATAACACCAGTTAGGTCGGCAACCGTCAATAAATCTATATTACTAATATTATATACGATATTCCCATTTGTCTTTGCGATAAAATATGTCCCACTCGCCATATTAATATTTTTCAACTCTATGTAATTCAAATAATTACCCGGTGTATTATTATTATTATCTGTTTCTGTTCCCCAGACGGTCCATTCCAGAATAGTTGATGTTTTCTTCTTCACAATCAATATAAGATTACTCTTATTGGTTTGATTCATTGCATCTTCAACGGGGGACAAGAAATTATCAGCAGCACGGTCAACATCGGTTCCTACACGGATTACCGCACGGTCGCCCGTCGCTAGCGAACCCAATAAGGAATCTTTATTCGTTGTTGATAAAAACTCGTTTAAATTCTGGGGACCGGGGGTTGTAGAGAACGAATTCGGACTATTTGAAGTATAAGTTGTAGTCGCGAGATTATAAGTGTAAGTTGTGGATAAGTCGTTACTAACTGTACTATCGAATGTATCACCGAAAGATAATCCGGTGAATTCTAACAATGAGGGGTCAATAGTTCCCCCACCCGAACTAATTTTCTGTGTTTGAACACCCTTAATTGTGAATTGTTCTCCCAATGCTGTAGTAACATTATAATTAACTGCACCCGTTGCCGCATCGAAACTCATTCCAATTAAATTACCAGAATCATCTTCTATTAATAGTGTATCAGTAGATATCTTGACGTCACGTGCGTATATTTCATCGAATCTGTTAGCACCCGGTCCGCCCAATTTCCATCCATCTACAACAGAACCCGGCACATTAATATTATTACCACTCGCATCCTTAACAAATGGTAAGATTCGTCTGTTCGTAGTATCAATTTCCAAATAAGCACTTCTATTCAAATCTCCATTGACTACGGATTTGAATACTGTGTTGGGGGCATCTATTATAATATTATTTGAAATATCAGTTCTAGTATCTTTAATATATAATATCGCTCCCGAAGTATCGGTTGTCGCTGACGCACCACTCGTAACAATGAGAGAACCCTGTGCATAGACATCATCACTCGCTCTAATAGTACCGTTCACATCCAAATTATAATTTGTATCTAAGACCTTACCTATGCTTATATTTGAACCCAGTATTTCTTGTGTTCCTGAAAAAGATGAATTACCCACTACATTCAAATTACCACTAATATCGAGCGCATTACTCGTGGATGCCTTACCGATTCCAACATTTCCAGTCAAACGCGATGTGCTTTTAACTTCGGTTAAACTATTTATAGTCAAATTAGTTGTATCGTCAATTACAGTTCCACTTCCACCGCTACTAAATATTAAATTTCCTGCATGGTCTCTAATACGGTTTATAAAAATGTCACCATTGCAAGAAATATCTCCGTCAGACATAGTAAGACCACCCTGGCGCACTTGTATGTTACCGCATACATCTAAAAACCCTCTCACATAAGAAGATTTGAATTTATTTGACGAATTACCAAATTGTAACCAACTACCTCCAGAACTCATTTATATATAATATATACACATTATATACACGTTTGATTTATAGACGTTTGATTTATGGAAGATTGTCTATTTTTGTTTTGTTACTCTCAGTTAAAGTATCCAATTCCTGTATGCTTTTTGTGATATGACCTACCAAACCAATGTAGTTGAGTTGTGCCGGTTCTTCAGACCATCCATTAGCGATTAAATCTGTTTCGTGAGTATAGGAACCGCTAATGTCCATTATATTATTTCTATTTTTTGTTTTTATAAGATGTCTTAATTCTGGTGTATTGTACCAAACATCTTGGGCGATAAACCCGGTTTCAATAGTACCATTGATATTATATTTGACCGGATTCAAATTATCCAATGTTTCCAATGCATTTATAATACGTTCTTCGTTATCTTTCAATCTATCATCTGAGGTATGTAATAATACACCGTCATGAGAAAGATTCCCAGATACACTTAAATTACCAGATACACTAGTGTCGGAACTTATGTTGATAGTTGTTCCGTCACTAGTTATTGTACTGATTGTATTACCTGTAACAGCATTTACGGTTGTCCCGCTAAAAGTAATTCCCGAACCAGCGATTAAAGTGTTTTGTTTTGAAGCAAGTGCACCGGATACATCTGGGTTAATACCACTCGAACTAAATGGAACGGTTAATGATAGAGCATTACATACAATATTTCCATTCATAGAAATATCATTGGTTGCGATTAAATTACCATTCCTTATATAAACATCCCCGCTTATATCAATGAAATCTTTCATATACGATTGTTTAAACATATTTGAATTGGAAACATCGTATAACCAAGGCTTACTCATTATATATTATATATATAAATATATCATCGAAATTTATCCGACTGAGTTGTCTATTTCGCTACTTTGAATGGTTATTTTTTCTTTTAATTCTTGTATTGCTCCAACTAAATATGCTATCAATCCTTCGTAGTTTATTGATGCTGGTTTATTGGACCATCCATATGCTTCATAGTCTGGTGTTTTATCTGTATAATCATTTGGGTCGATTATATCTTCATATGTAATTGTTCCATCTTCGTTCGTATGAATTATTTGATTTCTTAAAACATCTATTATTCCATTCGTGCTTATATCATACATATCTATCCACTTAGGTTTCACTCGGTTGAAACTCATATCCTGTATATCTTCTGCGGTAACACCATCCGGTAAAACAACTAAATGCCTTAGTTCGGGAACGTTATACCAAATATCTTGGGCGATGAAACCACTTTCTGTGTTTGTTAAGGTTAATTGTTCGTTTATTGTTTTTTTTTTATTATATATTTCTGGGTTTAGTTTTGATATATTATTCAATGAGTTTTGTAAGACCTCAATATTACTTTTCAATCGAATGTCCGAATAATGAACGGTTGAACCATTTACGATAATATCCCCTCCAGATACATTCAAATTCCCAGAAATATCTAGGTTACCAGATATATCTGTTGTGTTTGATGTTGTTGAAGACAATTCGTAGACTTTGAGTTCATAAGCAGCACCACCCAGTGATATTCTAATAGTATTACCCCAGGAGCACCCAAACCTAGCACCACCAGTTGTTGCACTTCCGTAGTTAATCGGTGTACCCGACACTGTATTCCACCCTACACCAGACCAGTAATATATAAAGGTGCTAGTGGTAGTAGTTTCGTGAGTAGTAGCAACGGCATAATTACCATTAGCTATAATACGTGTGTGTTTTTCTCCCAACCGACTTCCTGTTCCGAAATTAACACCTCGTTGAACCCAATTAGCTCCGTTCCAATCATATACACCCAGTTTCGTTGGTGCGTTGGTCGATGCGATTAAGATAACATTCGAATCATCAGTTATGGCAACATTTATACCAAACCTATAAGTAGATGAACCGCTGAGTGATGATCTTAAATGCCATTCGCCATCATAATAATCTATTACAATTACTTTACCATTTTGCCAAGAACCGATTACCATTGTATTTCCATCTTCAGTCATGCGCGCATGACCTTCATATGTGCCAAAATATTGAGACGGAGCCCAAGCACTAATCCCCCAACTCGTTTTATAATTCTTTGATAAAATAGATCTTAATACCCATAATTCGGTAGATTCATTATAATCCCATATATGTATTCTTGACGGTAATAATTCGGTAGATCCCTGTGACCCTACAAATATTGTATTTCCATTATTTTTTATATCACCACTTATAATTTGAGAACCAGTATGATTCTGAGTATTATTATTCATTACCCAACTACCATTAATTTTATCATAATATAGACCTCCAAGAACTTGTCCTTTTTGAACCCAAATAGTCCCATTGAATTTATATATGATACACATCGATAAGTAGTTAGTTGTACTTGTCTCAACCCATCTAGTTGTTCCTAACATTATTGTATTACCATCGTAAGACATATTCTGCCAACCCTGAAAACCACCTAATAAGGATCCAATAGGACCATATATTTGAGGCATAGCACCTTTAAGTGACCAAGTTAAACCATTATCGTCTGTTTTAAATACAACTGCCCCACCATCATTTGTATTTATTGACAAGTTTGCGTCAGCAGACGTCCAACCTGTTGATATAGTGTTACCGTCACCACTAACCGCCGTAGCATTTAAACCGAAAGCTGTATACCCACCTACTCCATATAATGCTGGATTGTAAAAATCTGTCTCTACTAATGTAGTATTAATTAATACTGAATTTTGATACACCACAGATTGATTTTGTCCTATATTTTCATTCCCCCCTGCTACATTCAATGTATCACCCACTAATGATATACCGCTTCCTGTAATTAATGCGTCTTGTTTACCATCAAGTGCAGTTTGAACGTCACTATTTATTCCTGTACCAGTGCTTTCAGTGAGTGTTAAACTATTACAAGTTAGTGTTCCATTCATAGAAATGTCAGTATTTATACCATTAATATTACCATTCCTTATATATACGTCACCGCTTATATCAAGGAACTCTTTTATATAAGATTGCTTAAATGAATTTGAAGTAGTTTGATAATCTAACCACGAATTACTCATTATATATATATAATGAGTATTAAATATACCTTTTTAAACATTTTTACTTACCTTATAATTTTCTAGTAGCGTTTCATTCGCCAAGTATTTTTCATTCAATTCTTGGACTCCCTTTACTAAGTACGCTATCATTCCTATATAGTTTACTGCTGCCGGTTTATCGGACCATCCGTGAGCACCATAATTAGGGTCATCGGTAACTCCATTCATACTTATGTCTTGGATTTTCCAAGACTCATTAGTTACAACCAAGTGCCTCAATTCGGGAGTATTATACCATATATCTTGCGCGATTAGACCACTTTCTTTCTTTAAATTTCCGCTACTATTGAATGTCTCTTTTTTATCATATATTTCAGGTGTTAGTTTGTTGATATATTCTAAACCAATTGTTATATCTTGTCTATCTTTTTTTAGTCTATCGTCTGATGTATGAACGGTAGAACCACTAACTATTACATCTCCTGTCACGCTTAAATCGCCATTTATTATAACATTTGCATCCATCAATGTGCTGGTTGTAGTTGAAGAAACACCGTCTATACCTGCACTAGAACTAATAGTTACACCATTAATTGTTATATTTGTTCCGGCTATTAATGTGTCTTGTTTTGAGTTTAAAGCGGTTTGAACATCACTGTTGATGCCGCTGTCCAATGAACCCGTAACCAGTGATATATTTTTACAGGTTAAATCCCCGGTCGCTGTTATATTTCCTTCTATGTTTATACTACCATTACGGACATACATTTCACCACTAACGTCTAAAAAATCTTTCATATATGTCTTTTTTAATAAATTTGATACAGATTGTTGCTCCACCCAATTATTAGACATGCTTATATATACAAGTCATATATAATCGTATTATTCAATTCAACTAATTACTCTCTAAATTATGGTGTCCATTGCCGGATTGTTACGTTATTACTAACTGGTTCGTCGTCGAAATCAGTGTTCACATTGAATATATTATTTGCAGTTTGATTTGATAATCCCCGTACCTTTGTATATTTTATCCAATCGTGAACTTTGAAGTCTTGTATAGACGCTTTTGGTTGTCCTATGTCACTGAAATACTGTTGGGCGTCAATAATGGAAGCGGTTATACCCGTATTTGTAGTTCCCGTGATACCGCTGGGAATTACATCTAATTTTCTTTTAATAAATTTCATTTTACCTTCAGATACTGCTATTTTATGGTCATCTCCAACCCATATACTATTATTACTTACATAGAGGTCTCTAATCTTATATTCAGCACTACCTATATCAAATGTATTATCTATGGTTGGTAGTATATGCCCTCCTAAATTTATACCACCGTGAATAGTTAGATAATTCAATGATACGTCGGTCGTATAATCGATTGATATACTGGATGGACCGGTAGGACCTATAGGACCTGTGTAACCTGTAGGACCTGCTGTGGTAGTAGTAGTACCATTCCAACTCTCGGTAGTTACTTCGAAAGCATACGGATTATTTGGGTCTAGTGCTCCTCCGGCATTTCCAAATTGGTCCAATGTACCAAAAAAACTGGATTCGCCGCTAAAAGCAGAGTCATATAAATTTACTATACCCGTTATTGCAGGTCCAGTCGGTCCTGTAGATCCAGTTGCACCGGTTACACCATTTCCTCCACCAGTTAAAGAATAAATTAATTGATTTTCTAAAACACTTTTCTTTAAAAGACCACTATTGTGTGACGAATTACTTGAAATTGCGTATAAATACTGTCCTGTTGATGACATAGTAACATTTGTCCAATAGGAACTTGTACTATCACTTGAATACCATGTTTTACCATAATCCTTAGATAAATATATCTTATTATTATCCAATCCAATTACCTGGTGTTCACCAGTTGCAGACATTGTTAAAGAATTCATTATAGCACCAGATAGGTCTTGAGATATATTCCATGTTGCACCACTAGAATCTGTATAGTATACGTTTGTTGAACCAATAATCGTTTGGTATAATCCATCATAAGACATTACTACGTCAATTGCTGCCGTCGCTGTATCATCACTGGATATAGTCCATGTTTGCCCGTAGTCGGAGGAATGATAAATATGTAATTCACTTACTGCGGTTGCTAATTTTCCACGAGAAGTTATACTAACTGATTTCCAATAGTCCGTTATTGAATTGGATTGTATCCAATTTACACCATAATTCAATGAATAGTATATTGTACCATTATTAATACACGCTATTTGATATTGACCCGACGAAGACATTGTTACTTTTGACCAATTGTTATTAGAAGCATCACTGGATGACCATGTAATACCATAATCGGTCGAACGCATTATTGTACCATTATTTATACAAGCACTGCGATAAACACCATTGGCGGAACTAACTATATTCACCCAGTTAGCGTTTGGTGCATTATCTGCTTGAACCCAACTGGAACCATAGTCGATTGAGTTAAATATTACTCCTCCGTAAACAGTTATAGAACAATATTGTCCGGAGGATGACGTTGTTATAGAATTATAATTACGAGTATTCAGTGAAACATCTATCCAATTTTTACCGAATGTTTCAAAATCGGGGGGCATAGAACTAATTGTTCCATCTACACTAAACGTGTTGGCGCCGTGCACATTTGCGCCTCCGAAGTCCCAATCATTATTTTTAACTACGGTTTGTTTACCTAAATATAAATTGGACATTTTATATATTTTATAGAGAGTTCTATTTGTATTTTTAACCCAAATGTGTGACCCATCGTCCCTGATTTGTTGAATAATTCATGATGTAAATAATATATATAATACGATTTGCTTCTATATTTAAATCGAATGTACCTTCTGGTGAATACAAATGATTGTATATTTTGGTTATTCCGTCTTGTGATTCAATGTTTATTGTATGATTAGATACATTAACTACTAATATGGCCTTTGAATCGGTTGGATTTGATGGTAGAATTATTTGACTCATAGATTCAATAATTAAATATGAATCATTTTGTTTTATTTGGTATGAATATTGATTAATTCTTAATGGTAGGCTTGTAACATGGAAAAAATTACTCATTGTTCTTACACTAGTGTGAGAATATGTAGTTCATATATATATATATTAATGTCTTCCAGTGATTATACAAAATTAAGAAAATTTAGACAATTAAAAGGGTTTAATCCTGATAATTCAGCAGGACTTAATACACAAAATAATATGATTGATAGTGTGACGAACAGTACATATTCTCGCAGTCTTTTTGGTATACCTATATACGGTCCTTGTACCTATATGATAAATGGAACTTGTAATGGAACCACCGGTGAAAATGGTGATATCAATTACAACGGTATCCAAGGTGCACCTGTAAGTAGTATTTGTATTCAAGGCGAAAACATACCATATTATCCTGCTGGTGCAAATACAATGGGTCGCACAGGTCCCATTGGTCCAACGGGTCCAACAGGATTGGGTGGTCCGGGTCCCGAAGGACCTCCTGGGTTATCACTGGAGTATAACCTATTTCTACAACCTAGTACCACGAATGTTCCGGACGCATCCGGAATTATGGTAGAGGACCCGAGTATGAACCTCTCGCAAAAGATAATATCTTATACGTTTGCTCCTATTGAAACCGAACCAGTAGAGATGATTTCGTTTGATACTCAATTTGAAACACTATCTACTACATCTATCGCACAGGGTTTATGGGATTTACATTTATATGCTGGTGTAAATCAATCATCGAGTGATGTTGTATTTTTTATGAAAATATACGAATTGGACCAATCGGATAATGAGGTTCTCATACTCAACGGTGAAACATCGGCATCTTTAATAACTGGTTTTGTACCTAACAATCGCTATATTCATTCCGTGTATTTCCCGTTTTATTCATTTCCTGATTATGAAAGTAATATTCGTGTTCGTATATACGCAAAGCAGTATCCGAATAATAGCACCGTAGCTCAGACTGTTCATTTTTATTTTAACGGCTCAACACTATCCTATTTGAGAACTACATTAGCTAACCAAATTTTACCAAAAGGACCTACTGGGCCAACTGGTTATACTGGACCAAGTGGTCTCGATGGTTCGGCAACAAATACAGGTGCTACGGGACCAACAGGATATACCGGTTCCCAGGGATTGATAGGTTATACTGGACCACAGGGAATTATCGGTCCAACGGGTCCATACAATCCGGGTATTGCGGGTAGTTTATTATTCTATTCGGATTTTACGAAATCCAATGCCATAAATGATTGGGGTGATTTGAAAATATATACGACTCATAATTACCTGCAAAATTTAAGTAATAGTAACGCAGTTGACCCATCTGCGGTTGATGTAATATGGGTCGGTAGTAATTGGTTACCTGGTGATGAACCACCAATTAGTGATACGAATATTGGAACTTATGTTACAAAATTGGTTGTTCCAAGTAATGTGCCTAGTTTTTTGATGATTGAAGTGAGTGCTGCGTCTAGTGATAATACAAATGGAACATCAATCATGATAGTCACTCGCAGTGGAACAATTGTTTATAAAAGACGTGTTAATTCGTCTTACGCAACATTAGTTTCTTATACAATGAAACACTTTTGGAATCAATTTCAAGCGGGAGATATTATTACTTTCAGAACATATGAAGGTAATACGGTAGTCAGTAATAATACACCGATAATAGAAGATTCAGCAGAGATAAATTTTTTATCAGCACCTCTATCGAATGGATTGAAAATATATGCTATGGTTAATTTGTGATTTACACCCTTGAATATTTAAAATGGGACGAAGTCCCGTTTTTTACTTAAGGATTATGACCGATAAGTTTCCAAATGGACGCTGAAGGCGTCCCATTTGAAATCTTCATCGGTTTAATATCTTGTATTATATATAATGCCCTACGCTGTCCGTAAAATGCCCAAACGTAACTGTTTTAAGGTATTCAATAAGAATACAAAAAAGGTGTTTGCAAAATGCACATCTCGTGTAAAATCACAAAAACAATTAAGGTTATTACGTGGTATAAAGTATAATCCAAAATTTAGAGATAAATTGAAACGTGTAACAAAGAAAAATATCGGTGGTCAAAATGAAAAGAAAAAATGCAAAAGTTATATATATATTAGATGAAGTGTTGCTATATTAGTTGTTCTATATCAGCTGTATTTTTGATTGCTATGGTGTATATGACGTTTTTGACTGCAAAAAACGAAACGATTCAAAAATACCGAGATAGTTTACCAATTGGATTGATGGATACTTATGATGATATTGTATTGGAACGCACTAAAATATATTACACGGGTTATGTATTAGGTGTGTGTTTAGCAATCGGTATCATATTATATAATAATTATATATTGAAAGAGCGGTTGTGTCCTCGTAATCTCGTGTGTATTATTGTTGCGTCAGCATTCCTAGTAAATTATTTTTACTATATTTTAACACCCAAAACGAAATGGATGTTGGATGAAATTACAGAACCAGAGGATGTTAAGGCGTGGCTAGAAATGTATAAGAGTATGAATAAATATTATCATGGTGGACTTGCGGTTGGTTTGGTTGCGGTTGGTATTTTTGGTTATGCTTTCCGATGATTTATAATGTGTTGTTATTTGTATAGGATAGTGTTATAATGAATGCCTATGTTGTCGCTAGACCATCAAGTTCTTATGTAAATGATACTACAACATGTATTCGATTTTCTGGAAATCAAATACATACCATAGAAAAATATAATAAAATATACACGTTTACAAAAACAGACCAAATTCATGAGAGTACTCCAAGATTTTATAATAATACTATTCAAAAGCATATTATACACGTTTTGAATACTATTACACATTCGGATATAAAAAAGGATGTGATAACCATTGTTGGTTTTGGAACATCCGGTTCTGGTAAAACATATAATTTATTGGGTATGGATTCTAGTGGTTTACATAATAAATATAGTGTTTTATGTGGTATTATTCAAGATCTTATAAATACCAATATTACCAATACAATAATCGAGGTAATACAGGTTTATAAAAATAATACGTTTGTCATACAACCTGCGCGTAAGATAGCAGTAAATCGTGTATTTAATACATTTAAAGATTGTCTAGGGAGTTGGAAGCAGCAGCAGTTTAGCACTCATAATTCATCACGGGCACATTTAATTATAAAATTATTATTTAATGGTTTGGAAATACGTATTATTGATACCGCCGGTTTCGAAACTCCAGATGAAGAACGAGAACATACGGAAACCGTTGCGATTAACCAAGATATGTTAGCTTTTAAGGAATGTATTCGAGCCGTTGCCGATAGACATAATTTTGTTCCGTCGCGACGACGGACTATTACACGTGTATTATTTGAACACAGAACATCGGATGATATTAAAAATCATATATTCGTTATTGGTGCGATTGACCCTCATTGCGATACAATTACTATGCGGGCTTTATTGAGTCCTACTACGCCCAATCATCCGAAAATTGGTATTATTCATAATACACTTAATTATTTAACTATGTTGAAATGTGCGTCAGTAATAACCACTAGACGACCGATTACATCCAGGCATAAATGTAAAGATATACTACCGTGTGATATATTACCGTGTGTTAAAAATCAGAATTACATGATATTGGATAAAGTAAATAATAAAAACAATTCGGAAGTTTCAGACGGAGTTATTGAACAACTTAATACGATTGAACCAAAATACTCAGATTATATTCCAATAAAACCAAAAACACCTGTTAATATAGACAAACCATTTTTTAGATTGAATAGAGAGCGTCGTATGTCCGATCCAACCGACGCGGAAATTGTATCGCCTCTCGATATCCAACCGAATGAAAATCATAACAACAATCCAAATAATATGATGCAGCGCCCAATTGATAAACGTCGTAATTCCGAACCCACGCCTGTGTCGCGTTATATTAATAATCAAGAATTATTGATGAAACGAATGAACACTCTTGATTTTAATACGGATAAATTAAAGGTTTTACATCTGATTAATGACCAACAGTTATTATCTATTACTATGCAGATGACTATTTTGAAGTGTTGTGATGAAATATAAACACACGTATAAATCGTTTAAATATGTGTTTATATGTATTATTAGACTACGCATGAACAAACCCTCGGGGGAACAACAATATGTCATAGATAAATTAAAAGAAGGTTATAATGTGATATGTAGTGCTGTTGCGGGTTCTGGTAAATCTAGCACTATTTTGACCGCTGCGAAACAATTCCCTGAGAAAAAAATAATACAACTCACTTATAACTCGGAATTACGCGCCGAAAATATGGAGAAAGTGAAAGCGATGGGGTTAGAGAACATAGAGGTTCACACATTCCATAGTTTGGGATTTCATTATTACTCAAAAGAGTGTAATACTGATACAGGTATTCGTAGTGTTCTCCAAAATGATATGAAATCTGTCCGTAATATTCCGCGTTTTGATATGTGTATGTTGGACGAATATCAGGATAATACTCCATTGTACTACCGTTTGATTAAAAAGTTTTTAACAGATGCAGGTAATCCCGTTCAATTATTGATACTTGGTGATGTTAGACAGTCGTTATATGAATTCAAAGGTTCTGATTCACGTTTTTTATCTCTGGGTGATCAGGTTTGGTCTAATTTTCCTTTTCTAAAAGATAAGCGATTTATTCATTGTACGTTAAAGATGTCTTATCGTATTACTAACCAGATTTCTTCTTTTGTAAATAAAACAATGTTGGGTGAAGAATTAATGTTATCTTGTAAATCCGGAGAACCTATTGTATATTATAGAGGAAATCCGCAAAATACGGGTAATTACATAGTTCATAACATTAAACTACTACTGGACGCAGGTGTGAAACCCAATGATATTTTTATTTTGACTGCATCTGTAAAGAGTTCTATTGTGAAAAGCATTGAAAACACACTCGTAACCAATGATATACCCTGTTATGTCCCCACCTTCGATATTGGTAAGTTGGATAAAAGAATCATTAATGGTAAAGTCGTGTTCTCTACATTTCATTCGTCCAAGGGACGTCAAAGACCGTATGTATTTGTCCTTGGATTTGATAATGATTATTATAGGCGATTTGCACGCAGCGAATCCGATATGTCTATTTGCCCCAATGTATTTTATGTTGCTACCACCCGTGCATCTTGTAAGTTATTTGTAATTGAATTCGAAAATAATCGTTACTCGAGACCGTTGGAATTCTTAAAAATGAACCATCACGAGATGGGGCGAACAGATTTTATTGATTTCAAGGGTACTCCTAGAAAGTATTTTGAAATGGAATCAGAAGAGAAAGACGAGAACCTCATCAAAACCAAGCGTATTCGTGGTAGTGAACTTGTTAATTTTATTCCGGATACTGTTATTGAAGAAATATCACCTATAATTGAGCGTATTTTTAAGTCAGGTTCTCTAACAAGTACTTTAATTTCAGAATTAGAAATACCAAATATCATCCAGACGAAACAGGGTTTATACGAAGGAGTGAGTGACCTTAATGGTATCGCTATTCCGTGTATGTTTTACGACCAGTTATATAATGAATTTTATCCAGAAAAAGAGAACCCAGGTAACACATTATTCAATAGAATACATATGTTATTATTAGAATCGAGAGAAGATGAACATACATATATAAGGAATTTCGTAGATAAATTACCGAATCCGTGTAAAACCATAGAGGATTATCTTTTTCTATCCAATGTTCTCTCTTCTATTGAAGAGAACCTTAACTATAGATTGAAACAAATAGATGAAAATGACTACAATTGGTTGTCGTATGAACTAGTAGAGACTTGTATGGAACGATATAAAAGTGTTATTTGTGATGAAATATATGAAGGTTCTCTATTCGAAGCAGAAAAATATATTATATCTCCTTCAATGGTTGGAGAACAAGAACAACTAAATCGTGTTTTATCGCCCTATTTTATGAATATTCAATTTGAGTTCTCGGGAATACTCGATTTAATGACCAAAAAATCAGTATTCGAGTTCAAATGCACAGGTTCTCTAACATTGGAACATAGAATTCAGTTAATTTTTTATGCATGGGTATATAATGTGATTCATAAAGAACCACGGGAGTTTAAATTATATAATGTGAAAACAAACGAATTATTGGTAATGGATTATGAATTCGATGACTTGACTTTTATAATGGTTGCTTTATTGAAGGGTAAATACGAAGAGCCCGAACGTAAAACAGATGAGGAATTTATAGAAGAATGTGTAAAAACCGACTAATAACTCCACCTTAATTCATCACCAAAATATTTTTTCACAGTTCCGTATGTCTTTGATACATCATGTAAACATTCGTTCGCATATTCTATAATACGAGGTATTTCATCCATAATTATATCAAGTTCTGCCTTGGTTTCATCACTTGATAGTTCATATGCAAGTATCATATTCACTATCTTATCATGGTATCTATATAAAATATCAGTTACCGCATTTTGAACGACGTTCAATATATCATATATTTCACGTTGCATATTCGTTTTCTTATCCATTCGTTGTAGACGCATCTTAAATTCCCTTTCATCTATATATTTACGTAAATATGCTACTCGTAGATCCTGGTGGTTCAAAACATGGTCAACCCGGTAACGTGGTAATATATCAAAACGATTATGAGATATTCTTTGACATATATTGGTAATATACTTAATCTGACTCTTGGGTATTCTATGGATGTTCATCTCATTCACAAGTTGGCCAGTAAATATATGATTGATTTCACGACCGCATATAACCTCATTCGGGTTCCTTTGTATATTACCACCCATACGACGCATTAATTCGTAATAATGTGGATTATGTATATGTGTTTCCAATCGTCCAGTTATCCAACTAAATGCAGTATGACATATTGTACAAAACATTTGGTCACAACCTTCGATCTTATGAATACCCGTACCGCACGTTGGACAGGATTTGGTGTCACTATTTAACAATTCGGCGGTTGCTATATTCGCTGGGTCACACGTATGTTCGGTATCTTTACTTATACCTATAACGTCGTGACATTTATTACAAGTGAATTTTTCACAAATACCACATTTCCATTGGGTGCTAAGGAAACCACGACATTCCGCATCGGGACAAGCGCGAACAAACATACGCCGAGTATTTGTTACACTAGTCGCATTTAACTTGTCTCTTTCGTATGTGAGATACCTGACTTCCTTAGTCAATTCTGCGATTCTTCTAGTAAATCGTTCGGCTTCTAATTGACGTTCTACTATGGGTTGGGTTGCAGGTAATAATGCTCTTTGTTCGTCCAGTAGTATTTTCTCTCGGTGGTTCTTATATGTATCAGTCATGAACTTTTTCGTGAAATTGGCTACTAGAAATTTACGGTTCCATTCTTTACTGCACGTTGTATTCATACAACGTGGTATATTATTATCAAGAATCCATATTTCACAACACGAACGACACGCTTTATATTCACAAAATCCACATGTTACAGGTAACCTTTTGGAACGATTATAATTTTCAGCACAAATTTCACAAATAGAAGACATTTGACTATATCAAATATATATATATAATATCATTTTATCAATTTTATTATATTCAGACCGGTGTAAAATACATTATTAAGTAAATAATGTAGTTCGGATGAGGAATATTACGCCCTTGGTAATTATATTCTAATATCGTGCGGTCCAAATTCCATTAGAAGCACGGTCTCTGCAATCCTCGCAGAGACGATATATGGGTCAATATTACTAGCAGGACGCCTATCCTCAATATACCCTCGCTTATTTTTAGCAGTATCGCGAGGAATACGAATAGAGCAACCACGATTTGCTACGCCATACGAAAAATCATTTATAGTAGATGTTTCGTGTAATCCAGTCATGCGTCTCTCGTTTCCGGAACCATATACTTCCATGTGTTCCTTATGTGTATGTGAAAGATTGAATATTGCTGTCTCAATACTATCTTTCACACCTTCGCGCATAGATAGTGTGCTGAAATTTGTGTGGCATCCGGACCCGTTCCAGTCGCCTTCAACAGGTTTGGGGTCAAGACTAACCACGACATCGTTCAACTCGCAAATACGATATAATATATACCTCGCCATCCACATATGGTCACCACAACTTATACCTTCACAAGGACCAATTTGATACTCCCATTGACCCTTCATAACCTCTGCATTTGTTCCTGCTATTTTTACACCCGCTATAATACAATATTCATAATGTTTATCCATAATATTACGTCCAACTGCTTTACCACAACCAACCCCACAATAATATGGACCTTGTGGAGCCGGGTATCCATTCACCGGCCAACCTAGGGGTGTTTTTCCATCCTTTTCGAACAGAACGAACTCCTGTTCTAGTCCATACCAGGTTTTTTCCAAAGAAACAGCGTCATTTTCAAATATTGTTCTGGCGTATGCGCGATGGTTCGCCTTTGCTGGTGTAACACCATCAGGTAAAATTGCTTCACACATAACTAGAATATGAGGGGCGCCACGGAACGGATCGTTAAATATTTCAACAGGATGTAACATTACTTCAGAATCACTTCCGGGTGCTTGACCGGTAGACGAACCATCGTAGTTCCAAATGGGGAGTTCATTTGCGTGTTGTGGAATAAAATCAAGAGTCCTACATTTTGATCTAATATCGTCACCATTTCCACCAATCCATACATATTCGGCAATAATACTATCGGTCATTTGATATATATATAGTTATAATGGTTTTATTTAATAGGTTTGGAAATAATAGTTAATATATAATGTATTAGTATAACATATGTCGAGTATAGAATGGTGTGAGCGATATACGAACCAACAATTAGAAGTTAATCGTTGGTTTAATGAACCCATAAATACGTTCAGTAATGTGGTATATCTTGTCTCTGTTTATAAAACGCGGAATATGAGTCATAATCTATTAACCATATACAGTTCAGTATTAATGACCCTTACTGGATTTGGTAGTATAATATTTCACGGTTCCGGAACACGTTTTGGACAGTTACTAGACGAAATACCTATAATATTATTATGCGATTCATACATAAAAATATTGGACATTGATGAAAATTTATCAAGACATCCATTATATGAATATTATCTATTAACGTTTGCATTATTATATATATTAACGAATAATTATACTATATTCTTAACCATTGTTACAAGTCAAGGAATCACATTGGTTGGACTAATTATGAAACATAATATGGATTATGGAATTAACAAACAATATAATAATGCACTTTTCATATTTATGTTGGGTAAGGTTCTCTGGGAATACGAAAGATTTCTATATAGAAATGATGAATGTCCACAAGAAGGACCGCTTATATATCTACACGGAGGGTGGCATGTTGCGACTGCTATAATGCATTATTATATTATGAAAGGTTCGTTGAAATGAAAATATATACTACCGATTTATTGATATATTGAAGTGTGTTTGTAAACATAATCTTAATAAAATTGAACGTAATTGTTTGTATTGAGTTTATAAGTAACAAAAACAAACATTTCAAGAATTATGTCAAAACTTACAAAGAAACAGCTCGAGGTTACACGTGTGTTTTGTCCGAATGAAAATGGAGTATCCGGGTGGGTTACAAGGGAAACGCTAGATGCGAACCCTATTTTAAACTGGGGTAAGAACGGAACGGGAAGACACGGTATATATTGCGGTGATAACCGATATATTTGGGAAAAGCAACCTATTATGGGTCAAATAACCGCATTACGAACTGTAGGTTTGAATGAAGATGTTTTATACGGACATACTAGACCTATTCGAAAGGATATTCACGAGTTTCATAAGCTAATGGGATGTGTCGTATGTGGCAGTAATTCGGATTTGGTATGCGACCATAAGAATGATTTGTATAATGATCCTCGTGTATTAAATACAGTAACACAGACCCGTGATGATTTCCAGTGTTTATGTAATCATTGTAATCTCCTGAAAAGACAGGTTAGTAAAAAAACAAAGGAGACAATGCGGAGATTCGGAGCAACTGGTATACCATCAATTGCTGTATTTGGAGTAGATTTCATAAGCGGAGACGAGTCATTTGACTTGGATGATATAAATGCTATGGTAGGAACATATTGGCACGATCCGGTTGCATTCATGACTGCATTAAAAAAGTAACTGGAGTGTGTATATTACAAATATTACTATGTATTATAATAACCAATAAATGACTTATTATAATAACATATAAGTTGTATTTTCATACCGATTTTACTTTAACTATACTGGTATTGAAATAATAAAAAATGAAATTTTGGTATTAGTTATTTATTTTCTTAGTTTTATTATTTTTAATCTGTTTTTTCTTTGTTTTTTTACCTCCTCGTATAATGCTCGGAATATTTTCAAATACCTTATCGGTATTAGAAATAAGAGCATTATTTAAAATAACTAATTCATTATCAAAAGATTTTTTGATAGTTTTCCATTCACTCAATGTATTTTTATATCCTATATTAAATGAAAATTTATGTACAAGTTCGTTCAATGATTTCATATGTATAACACCACAATCTAGTAATCCAAGTTTAGTTTCGTTCACTATATTATTTATGATACCACGATTAATAGTAGCATTCACTTGTTTATTCGTGTTCTTACATTTAGTTAGTTCGTTATTCATTTTTTTTATATATATATTTTTTTCGCTTAATTTATCATTACAATTTATTTGTTTTTTTTTTGTTAAATTATGAAGGGGGTAATTATGGTTTCTATGAAAAGACGGTGTAACTATACGTGAATTATTTAAACTTCCGTGATTTTCATTATCATTAGATGGGGGAAGTATTA
>Ga0222713_10002093_pt1 | contig 21543 bp, 20 predicted proteins | sample C33_649DmetaG_FD_165061 | JGI IMG/M metagenome (GOLD analysis project Ga0222713, IMG submission 165061) | Estuarine water microbial communities from San Francisco Bay, California, United States - C33_649D | ecosystem: Environmental > Aquatic > Marine > Unclassified | place: USA: California...
GCTCAGAGCCGCGTGCAGTTTTTGGTCCTCGAGTTTGTTGAGGACTTCCTCGAAGAAACCAAAGATAAGTAATTCGTTGGCTTGGGCGGCCGGGATGCCTCGCGACTGCAGGTAATACAATTGGTCGGCATCGATTCGGGAGCTCGTGGCGCCATGACTGCAACGCACGTCGTTGGCTTCGATCTCGAGCCCGGGCAGGGAATCTGCCGCGGCGTCATCGCTGAGCATCAGATTCCGGTTGCTCTGATAGGCATCGGTTTTCTGCGCATCGGGTTCGACGACGATCAATCCGGAGAAGATGGTCTTGGCCTGATCGAGCAGGGCATTCTTGTAGAGCAGGTTTGACGAGGTGTTGGGGGCCACATGGGTCTGCAGGGTGCGCTGGTCGAATTCATGATCCCCGCTCGCGACGGTGAGTGCCAGCATTTCGCAGTGGGCACCCGAACCCAACAACCGGCTGTGGGATTCGTGCCGCGTCTGGTTGCCCCCGAGATGCAGATTGAGTGACAACACCCGGGCATCGCGTTCGACGGCGATGGAATTGGTCTGGAACGCCAGCGTCCGGCGTGACCAGTTTTGCACACCCACATAGGTCAGTTGGGCACCGGGAGCGGCGTGCAGATCGTTGACGCCCGACACGAGATGCACTTCGTCGGAGACGGCAGAGACAAAATATTCCACGAGGGTCGCCTTGGCGCTATCTTCCAATATCACCAACGTGTGCGGGAAGGCCGCCTTGTGATCGCCGGACAGAGTGTGCTGCACTATCACCGGGGAATTGATCTCAACCCCCTTCGGAACATAAAGCACCGCACCTGTGGCGGTAAAAGCAGTGTTGAGCGCGACAAATTTCTCGCTGCCGAGATTGGCCGGATATTTTTGAAAATATTTACGAATCACAGCACCGTGATCGCGGAGGGCCTCGTTTAACGGGGCAAAGACCACCCCTTTTTCAATCAGTTCTGGTGGCAGGGTTTGACGGCCGACTACCTGCCGATTGGAGAAAGTGATCTCCGCGGCGTGGGCAAAGTCCGGCAGTTGCGGCACGTGGATGGATGCCTCCTCGGGCAGGAGATAACCCTCGATATCCAAACCCTTGAGGTTGGAGAAGCGCCAGCGTTCGTCCGAACGGGTGGGCAATGGGAGGGCGTTAAACTGATTCCATGCTTCTTTTTTCGACTCCAGCCACCAGTCGGGCAGAGCGGCGCGTTGGCCCATGTGGGTGGCGAAGCGTTCGGCGTTCAGGCCGATGGAAAGGTCGGTTGTATTCGGTAAGGCGGACATTCGTGGCGTAGCGAGTTTGGGGATGGTTTGATCAACCGACCGAACCTTCCATTTCCAGATCGATGAGGCGTTTGAGCTCGACCGAGTATTCCATGGGGAACTGGCTCGCGAGATCGTTGATGAAACCGTTGACGGACAGGCTCATCGCCTGGGCCTCGGTTAGACCGCGTTGCTGCATGTAGAAAATCAATTCTTCGCTCACCTTGGAGACCGAAGCCTCGTGTTGGGTGGAGTTCTTGTCGCCGCGCACGGTGATGGCAGGGTAGGTGTCGGTGCGGCTGTTGGAATTGATCAGCAGCGCATCGCACTCCGTGTTGTTTTTGCATCCCTTGAGATGCTTCGGGATGTGCACCATACCGCGGTAGGTCGAGCGGCCTTGGCCGACGGAGATGGATTTCGAAACGACGTTGGAGGTCGTGTTGTTGGCGGCATGAATCATCTTGGCGCCGGTGTCCTGGTGCTGACCGTCATTCGCGAGTGCGATGGAGATGACCTCGCCCCGGGCGCGTTCGCCCTTCAGGACAACGCCGGGATATTTCATGGTGAGCCGGCTGCCGATGTTGCAGTCGATCCATTTCACCTCGGCGTCCTCGTGTGCAATGGCCCGCTTGGTCACCAGGTTGAACACGTTGTTGGCCCAGTTCTGGACGGTGATGTATTGGATCTTGGCGCCCTTGAGGGCGACGAGTTCGACGACCGCGCTGTGGAGTGTGGAGGTGGAAAACTTTGGGGCGGTGCAACCTTCCATGTAGGTGACCTCGGCGCCCTCGTCGGCAATGATCAAGGTGCGCTCAAACTGCCCGAAGTTTTCGGCGTTGATACGGAAGTATGCCTGCAGGGGCTGGGCGACTTTGACGCCCTTGGGCACGTAGATGAATGAACCACCGGAAAACACAGCACTGTTGAGCGCGGAAAATTTGTTGTCACCAGTCGGAATGACTTTGCCAAAAAACTTTTTAAAAAGCTCGGGATGCTCGCGGAGGCCCTCGGTTGAATTGACGAAAATGACTCCCTGCTTGGCGACGATCTCCTTGATGTTGGAGTAGGCGGCTTCGGAATCAAACTGGGCCTCGACGCCGGCGAGGAATTTGCGCTCCTGCTCGGGTATGCCGAGACGCTCGAAGGTTTTTTTGATGTCATCCGGCACTTCGTCCCAGGTGCGCTTCGGCTTCTGGCCCTGCGAGAGATAGTAGCGGATCTTTTCGAAATTGATGTTTTCGAGATCCTTGGTCGCCCAATGCGTGGGCATGGGCATGGATTCGAATTTCTTCAACGCCTTGAGACGGAAATCGAGGAGCCACGGAGCTTCCTTTTTAACGTTACTGATGTAGCGGACGGTGTCTTCGTTAAGGCCGGTGCCAGCGTCGAAAGCGTAATCCACCTTGTATTGGAAGTCGCCGCGGGTCTGGTCGATGCCGGAAACGGGATTAACGGTTTCGGCGGGTGCCTCGAGGGTGTGGGTATCGGTTAAATCTGCCATGGGCGTTGGTATTGGCGGTTAGGCGGAGGCGAGTTCCTTGCTGACCCAGTCATAGCCCTTGGCCTCGAGTTCGAGGGCGAGGGACTTGTCGCCGGTCTTTACGATACGGCCGTCAAACATGACGTGGACTTGGTCGGGCACGATGTAGTCGAGCAACCGTTGGTAGTGAGTGATCATGAGTGCACCGAATTTGTCGCCGCGCATGGATTCGACGCCCTCGGCAACGATCTTCAGGGCATCAATATCAAGACCAGAATCCGTTTCGTCCATCAGCGCAAACTTGGGTTCCAGCATGGCCATCTGCAGGATTTCGCAGCGCTTCTTTTCGCCACCGGAGAAACCGTCGTTAACGGCGCGGGAGGTGAACTTCCGGTCGATCTTGAGCATGTCCATCTTGCTATAGAGCCGCTTGTAGTAACCGCTGGCATCGAGTTCTTCACCGTCGGCCATGCGGGCCTGCACGCCGGCACGGAGGAAGTTGGCAATACTCACACCCGGAATTTCGCTTGGGTATTGAAAGGCGAGGAAGATACCGGCCCGGGCGCGTTCGTCGGGCTCCATGTCCAGGATCGATTTGTAGTCCAGCAGCACGTCACCCGAGGTGATCGTGTAATCCGGATGTCCCGCAATGGCCTTGGCGAGGGTGGATTTACCCGTGCCGTTCGGGCCCATGATGGCATGGACTTCACCGCTGTTGATGGTGAGGGAGAGGCCCTTGACGATTTTCTTTTCGCCGATGGCGATGTGGAGGTCTTTGATTTCCAGTTTGGACATGTTGAGTAATGGGATGGCTTAGTTGCGCTGGTCGGCGGGATTGGCACATGGGCTTTTACCGCGGAAAGTAATTTCTACCGATGCGGCATCGTAGCCCGGAGGGAGGATGGACTTGATCTGGCTGAGCACTTCCTGAGGCAGGCTGATGTCATGGGTGGCGCCGCTCTGGTCGTCGTGAAAATGGGCGTGGGGCTGCAAATTCGGGCAATACCGGGTGGATTCGCGCTCAAAATTAACCGCTTTGACGAGTTTGCACTGCACCAAGGTTTCCAAACAGTTGTAGACCGTCGCCAGCGAGATACTGGGGAGCTCGGTTTTGACCCGGGCGAACACTTCATCTGCGGTGGGATGATTGCGCTCACTCAGCAGAATGCTGTAAATGACTTCGCGCTGGGGGGTGGAGCGCAGCCCGCTCTCAGCGAGAGCCTGGGCAAAGCTTGGGGTGGTAACTGTGGAAGTGGCGGACATGTGGGAAGGTCAACCAATTGGAATGGTTCTAAATCGCAAGTGAGAATTAGAATTATTCTAGATAGCTAACCTCGATATATCATAACTACTTGGAATTTAATGACTAAAATGTTCTCAGTTATAATCGAGTGTGTTGAAGTCTGTGTCATCACTCCAGCGATCACTCGGGCTAAATGGGAGAATATCGGGTTAAATGCCCCCGAAAATCACAATTTTCTGGTTCGATGGTCTAGCATGGGGCAGACCTGCCGACATGCACCTCGAAGACGCCCGCACTACCATTATCTCTTCTGTCGGCCGGATGAATGCACTTTTTCAGGCTACGGTATTTGATGAATGGGTGCTGGTTCGTTTGAGCAGCGAACAGGGGGCCATTTTGGCGTATCAGGGCCCTCGGGCAGATAGCTATAAGGCAGAGTTTTTGAAGGACTTGGCCCCGTTGAGGACGGAATTGGGCCAGGAGCGGCTGGAAATTGGGGGTTTCGCCTTTGTCGGGCAGGCCCGTGGCACGCATTTCGATGCCTGCATTCGTTTGGGCAAAAGCAGCTACCTGTTTTGCAATCACACGCAAAAAACGATGGACGAAATTCGTCAAAGTCCCCGCTGGATCACCGCGCAAAAACCGTTCGTCGAATTGAGTAACCTTTTCGTGACTGATCCGCTGGAATAGAGGTTAGCCAAGCAGTCCCTGCCAGACAAACCAACCGTAGGCGGCCGTGATGATCCCACCGGCCCAACGCGGAAGCCCACCGGTTATCAGCAACAGGATCGCGTGAAATCCAATCACCCCGAATAACAGCAGCATACTGGTTTCAAACAAGGGTGGCAGGGACATCGGCTGAAACAGGACGAAAATGCCCAGGCAGAGGGGAATGCAGATATGCCCATCCCCAACTTGCGAGGTGTAGACTACATCGGCCCGTCGTTTCCAACCCCAGTAGAGAGCGAGGATCGCATTCGGCAGGACCATCAGCCAGCCGGTCAGCCAGCCAAGATTGGTGGCACTGACAAATCCGCTCTGACGTTGGGTGAGCCAGTTCACCAGCCAGTCGATACTCTCATAAAGACCCCAGGCGCAGATTAGCACAATGGCACAATCCACATAAAACATCGGACGGTAGGAAACTCGCTGCCGCACGTTGTGCTTCATGACGTCAAACACTTGAAAGCACTGCCAAAACAAAAATACCCCGATTAGGATCAGCCCGTCACTGCGGTTGAGCACTCCATCCTGGCCCAAAGCCCATACGGCCCCGTTGAAAAAGAGCACGGCGGTCATAGTGAGCATGAGCGACAACCGATTCAGTCGACTCTCGGTGGCCGCCTTGCCGGGACGGGTGGATTTGCGCGATTTGCCGGCAGAACTCGGAATCACCATCAAGCCCCATATCAGCGCCGGTAGTCCAAGCAGCAAAGTCAGGTTCGTCACATTATTTACGAGGCAATTGATCAACACCTCATGGCCCGAATCCTTTTGCGAAACCATGAGACTGACGAAGATCAAATTACCTAAACCTGAGCAATAGGGCACGATCAGGGTGCCCAGAGCCGTCCCTTCCAAACCATGATCGAGCATGGCCTCGAGCCGCCACATCATCAACAAGGAGAATCCCAGAAATACGCCAAGGTAGGTCCAGGGATTGGATAGGCCAATGGAGACTAAAAATTCCGGGATCACGCTTCTGCTTGGCCGGAAACTCCCGGGGTGTAAATCCGCACGTCCATGACCGATTCAAATGGAGATCCAGCACCAATGCCAAGGTTCGTAGACAATGCCGTGGGGATTATTTCGCGGAAATGAAAGATGAAATCCGTAAGATGCCGCGTGTTTTGCAAGCCATGAAAATGCAGCGGTTCGCTCGAAACTTTCCTCTAGGGGTGGCTGGTTTGGTATGCCGAGATCGATGGCCCGACCGGTATGGTGTTCACTGTAACCCGGGGCGGCGATTATTGAGAGAACCTGTTCAATTGCCGCGCCGGATTGGAGTTTGTTACGGATCAGTTCAACCTGACGGGCCACGCTGCGAAATCCGGACAATGGCGTGATGGTGATGCCTTCGCCATGCGCGGCAACTTGCATTCGTGTCCATGCCGCTGAAGCTTGTTCGATCAACTGAATGGGTTTACCTGCCGAATTCTCGGCAATGGTGACCATGGCTTGCGATTCGGCTTCTGCGTGCAGTCTGAGACCGCGGGACTTGGCGTAATCAGCCGGGATCCCCAACTCACGATGGATTGTGGCTATCTGGTCAGGGTAGTCCGCATGCATATCTATCGCGGGCCGGGATCATCAGGCCGGCGAGAAATCCTTGGTGTGCAGCTGTCGCGCCGCGTCGAGCTCAGCGGCAGAATAAGGAGCCGCAGTTGAGGCGGTGGCGCAGTCGAGGATTTCGGCGAGTTTGCGCGAACCCGAAAGCACGGTGGAGATGTGCGGATTATCGATCACCCAGCGCATGGCGGCGGCGGCGAGAGATTTGATTTCACCACGCACCAGAATTTCTTTGTAGGCGTCGGCCAGTCTGACCCGCTCCACAATTTCCTCGCGGGAATAGCGTGAATTAAGCGAACCGGCTGGGAAGACGATGTCCTTGGTGAACACCCCGGCAAGGAACCCATTGGCCAGTGATTCGCGAGCGACGATACCAATGCCTTTTTCACCGAGATGTTTGATGATGGGTTCCCACTCGCGATAGGTTAAACTGTAGGCGATCTGGGCGACGTCGATGCGCCCCGTGTCGGCCCAGGACTTGGTCATATCAGCGGTGTCCTGGATGAATCCGCAGGAGAGACCGATGAAGCGCACTTTGCCACTGGACTTGAGTTTATCCAACGCAGTCCAGACGTCATCCTTGATCTTGTCCGGGTGGGTGGGTGAGTGGAAAAAAAGCACATCCAGCCAGTCCGTGCCGAGACGTTGCAGACTTTGTTCGACGGACCAAGTGACGGTTTCCCCATCGAATAGTTCGTTGGTGTGCACGCGGGAATGATAGCGGCCGAATTTCGTGGCGATGGTCACCTGGTCGCGATCGGCGCCGAGGCCCGCCCCGAGCACTTGCTCCGCGATGCCATCGGCTTCCTTGGTGCCGTAGAGCGGGGCCGTGTCGAAAAAATTGATGCCGGCATCGAGGGCGCCGCGGATGGCGCGATGGGCATCGGAAGAATCCACCGAACCGTAAATGGACGGCGAACCGAAGGCCCAAGTGCCGAGGCTGACTTCGCTGACGGATAGGCCGGTGCGGCCGAGTTGACGGTAATTCATATCAGAATTTCTGCAGGGTTTCGAAAATGAGTTTTTGAGCGGAGGCCACAAAGGCGGCGGTATACTGCGCGCCTTTTTCGGCGGATGAATCCCGCGGGTCCGGACCCCAGACGGCATCGACTTCCAGCGTTGGCACGCGGTCTTTGGGTAATCTGGTCAAATTCACACAGTCAGGATCCGTGTGCATCAAGAAGGAAACTTCACCCAAAGCGGCGTGGTTCACGATTACGATCTCCTTGGCAATCAAGTCCGTCTCGGACGTCGCGATGATATGCGTGTCGGACTGGCTGGAATTAAATTTATGCGCCTCGTCTTTGATGATGTCGTAATGGGGCTGGCCAACATGCCCGCAGAGCGTGAAGACCACGCGGAATTTTTCATCGGCCAACTGAGCGAAATGTTCTCGCGCCAACACGCGGAGGGTGTCCTCACTAAAATTCAGAGAGTGGCGCTTATGCACCAGACCGGGGGCATACTTGATCGTGTTGGCAGCGATGTAAACGGCGGGTAGGACCAAACCACCCGAGACCTTGGCCAATTCCACGCAAAGTCCATGGGCTTTGAGACCGTCGAGTCCCACGGCGGCGTGTTCGCCGTGGTATTCGAGGGCACCCCAAGGCAAATAGGCGATAGGGTGGGCGGCAAAAATGGATTCGATTTCAGCGGGCATCAGCCGCTCATAGCGACCCCAGAGTGGAGGTTGGGAATGTGGGGGCATATGTCTTCCAACATGGTGGGCTGACTCATGTCGCCAAGGCTATTGTGGCCAAATTGTTTCAATAAAATTCGATCCCGCCATTGCCATCGCCCCGGGGTTTCCGTTGACTGCAACTGGAAGTGAATCCGCCGGATTCACACCAGTGTTAAACCCTAAATCTAAATAAATATGGCAACGTTTGTTCCTCTTATCAGTTCCGGCACAGCCGGTCCCCTCGGTGTGCTTCATCTGCCCCGCATGTGGCTCAAAATCTCCCTTGAGGCCCGTGGCAAGCTCGACTCCCGTTATCCCGGTGCCGGCCAAGGCTATGATCAAATGACGATCAGTGCCCTCGGTCTCAATCGGGACGCCGTCATCGCGTTCATCAAGGATAGCAAGCCCAGTTACCCACAGTTTGAGGCTTGGGTCAAAAAGCAGCCGGGAGTCAAACTCGATGCGGCCTCGATCAAGGCGCACAACGATTCCGTGCTCGGTTACAACCACGACGACGAGACCCGCAAAGGTATCCTGAGCAACAATGGCCTCGCCGATGACGGCAGCGCCGTGAAGGATGCCGTTCGGTTGAACGACCTCGACAGCTGGCAGGAATTCCACGCCGATGAGCTCGCCTGAGTTCCAGTTGTCTCAACAAACAAAACGCCGCCCACGAGTGTGAGGCGGCGTTTTTGTTTTCAGGCTATGTAGCTTAACCGCCGTGCTCGGCCAGCCAGCGCTCGGCCTCGATGGCTGCTTGGCAGCCCATACCTGCGGCAGTGATGGCCTGACGATAGATGTGGTCCGAGCAATCACCCGCGACATAAACGCCGGGGATGTTGGTCAACACTTGGGAGCCGGGTTGGGGTTTAAAGTAGCCGCCTTCATCCACCTCGAGTGGTGGCGCAAATGGACCCGTGTTCGGGATGTGGCCGATGGCGACGAAGATACCTTTTACTGGCAGCACGCTTTCGGCCCCGGTTTTGACGTTCTTCACCTTTAGGCCGCTGACTGATCCTTCCGGCACGCCAACGACCTCGACTGGAATGGTATCCCAGACCATCTCGATCTTTTCGTGGTTGATGGCGCGGTCGGCCATGATCTTGGAGGCACGCAATTCATCGCGACGGTGCACGAGGTAAACCTTGCTGGCGAAACGTGTGAGGAAGAGAGCCTCTTCGGCGGCACTGTCGCCTCCTCCGAGCACCGCCACTTCCATCTTGCGATAGAATGCGCCGTCACAGGTCGCACAAGTGGTTACGCCCTTGCCGCCGTAGAGTTCCTTTTCACCGGGGATGCCGGTCATGCGCGGTGAAGCGCCGGTGGCGATGATCACGGTCTTGGCCAGAATGGTGCGTTCGCCGAGCACGAGTTTGCGCGGCATCGAGCTAAAATCGACCGAGGTCACCAAGGCCTGTTCGAAACGTGTGCCGAACTTGGTCGCCTGCTCCCGCATGTTTTGGGTCAGCTGAAAACCATCCACGCCTTCCGGGAAACCAGGGAAGTTTTCCACCTCGCTGGTGGTGGTAAGTTGGCCCCCGGGGAGGGGACCTTCAAGGACGAGCGGATTGAGACTGGCCCGGGCGGAATAAATGGCAGCGGTCAGACCGGCGCAGCCGGTGCCGATGATTACGACGTTTTCAACGGTGTTGGACATGTTACGAAGGATAAGATTTCAGCCGTAACATAGCACACTTGGGAAGGGGAAAGTGCCCGCTTGGTGGAATTTTGTCCCAAACGGGGTCTGTCGGGTGCGTTTCAGCGTCGTCCCGGCGGACCTCGGCGCTGGGCAAAACTGGGATCTGGTGTCCCCCTAAACATCCGGGGAATGAAGGGAAAGTCTTCGGTCAGCACGTAGTAATAAGTGCCGGTGGAGAACTCCGGGGTTATACCGTAGCGCCCGCTGCATTCATCGAGGTCTCCGCTGCCGGCCACATAATCGAAATCCTCCACAAAGATGCCGTCATATTGCCCGCCTGGCTGTCCTCCAGTCGTTGGGCGGGAGCCGGGTTTGAGTTGGTAGCTGGATTTTAGTCGAACCACTTCACTTTGAGGATCGCTGGGTTTGGCATAACCCCAGACTGCATAAATTGGGAATCCATCTGCCGCCCAGCCAACCAAGGTCATCACTTTTTCGCCGTTGGACTTCTCTGCCAAAAGTGCGACCGGGATGCCGTGATAATGATAAGCTCCGTTGGGTTGCACATGGGCGTTGTTGGTATCCAAACCGAGCGAAAAGGCGCCGCCCTTGGCATCATAATGCCAGTCAGACTCCCGGTCATTGTGCCAATATTCCGCGGTGCCGGGATCGAACAGCACGCCGTTCACACAGATACCAAACGGCTGGCGAACCAGCGGGGTTCGCTCGCTATGGGCGACTGGATGCAGGGGCACGGAAAAGCGATACTGCTGGGCCCGAATAGCGTTGGGGTTGTCGCGATTGGGGAATTGTCCGGTCAGATGTTCGGGGAGTCCGTTGGCGATTATGATACGCCGATCATTCTCAATGGTGATTCTCACTTCATTTTTGCCCACCGGTGCCTCGGTGGAGGGCACGGGTGTGACCATCCCGGCTTGGGTGGCGTTGTGATTGGGGTGCGCGTGCAGGACGACGATTTGGGCGCACACGCACAGTGCGCCGGCAAGTTGCTGGAGGGTTCGCATGATCCTATGACGCCGAATCCCGAGAGAAATTACAAATGGATGAACATTGATCCCGCCTTATCCGATCAACTGTTCCCTTTTGGGAATAAGCTCATCGAGTTGGCTTGAGATCATGCGCAGGAGTTCATCAAAGGAAAATGGCTTTTCCAGGCAAGGCAGCCCCGTGGTGGTCAAGTGAGCCTTCACTCGTGGTTGCATCAGATATCCGCTCATGAAAATAAAACGCTGCTTGTAGCGGGGGTATCGCTTGGTAGCGGCATCGTAAAACTCGAGTCCATCCATTTCGGGCATGCGGATATCACTCAGGATGAGGTCAAATTTTTCACGGGATAGCAGTTCAAGTGCGGTCCGGGCACTGGTGGAACAGCGCACTTCGATTTGTTTTTTCCGGAGAAAAGCGGCGAATGCCTCGGTAATGTGGGCTTCGTCATCGACGATCAAAATGCTACTGCCCGGGATATCTGAGGTGGTTATGTTGGCAAACGGTGGCGTGCTGTCCGGCAGGAGTTGGACTGGATTGGGCACCGGAAATTGAAGGGTGAAAACGGTGCCTTCATGGGATGAACTGTTCATCGTGATATCTCCCTCGTGCGCGGACATGATCGTGTGGCAGATCGACAGACCCAGCCCCGTGCCTTCCCCGGGGCTCTTGGTGGTGAAAAACGGATCGAAAATGCGCGACTGGATTTTGAAGGGAATGCCGGATCCATTATCCTTGATCCGGATTTGCACTCCGTCGATTTCGCGACTCAAGGTTACGTCGATCTGCCCGTTGTTCCGATCCTTGGCCATGGCCTGCTCGGCATTGGTGATCACGTTGTGCAGCACTTGGGTGATTTGCTGTGAGCAAACATAGACCATGCACGTGTCGGCCGGACGATGCACCTGCAGCTTCACGTTGCTCTGGCGGAGTTGATAACGCTTCAAGCCTGCCGTTTTCTGCACCAACTGGTAGGCGTCCACCATTTCACGCGCCCCGGTATCCTTGCGGGAAAAATCCAACAACCCGCGAACCAGTCCGGCCGCCCGTTGTGCTTCCGAAGCGATGACGCCGGCAGTGTAACAGTCCTGCTTGCTGAGCCCCGGGGCGTTGCTGAGCAAACTGCTGAAGCCCAGAATTGCGGTCAGTGGGTTGTTGATTTCGTGGGCAATACCGGCGAGCGCTTCGCCCAATGAGGCCAATTTTTCCGACTGCACCAGCTTCCGATAAAGCCGCTCCTGGTCGGAAATTTCCATCTGCAGCGTGATGGCCGACGACGCGAGTTCGGCAAATACGATCAGCAGTTCCAAGGTCTGATGGTCAAAGGCGTCCGGATTGGCGCCGTCGATATTGATCACTCCCCAGACTTGCTCCTTCACCATGACCGGCACGACCAGTTCACTACGCACGTAACTGAACAAGGCGTAGTAATCGGGATCCTTGCTGTTATCGGTGCAGAGGAGGGGACGGCCGTGTTCAGCCGTCTTACCGGTGAGGCCTTGGCCGATCTGCAACTGGCAAAGCTTGGTTTGGGTCGACCAATCAGAACCGAACACATTCGAAATGGTCAGGCGCCGGGCTTCGTGATCCACGAGAACGAACGAGCCGTGTGCGGCCTTGGCCAAATCGCAGGCCTTCTCCAAAATTAGATACAATACATCATCGATGCTCTGTTTATTACGGATGGCCTTGAGGACCTCATCAATGGCAGGAAGCAGTCCGGATTGTGACATGGGGCTGCCGTAACCTTAGCATCCTCGGTGCCAGTTCATGAAATTCCCGAAGGGGTTCTTTTCCAGCCCCGGCAACCGAAAGGATTTACCAACCGAAACTGCGCTTAATGCGGAGGGGATCGTAGAGGTCTCCCGGGATTTCCATTAAAAAGCGACTGGGTTGCAGCAGCATGCCGCCGGGGCCGGCCCGGGTGGCGACCTTGGGGTAACACAGGTAGAGTTCGTTGCGGGCGCGGGTGACCGCCACGTAAAATAGGCGGCGCTCTTCCTCGACGTCATCTGCCTCGATGGAGCGTCGACCGGGAAACTGTCCATCGGCCAGTCCCACCACAAAGACGACATCATATTCCAAGCCCTTGGCTTGATGCACCGTGGTGAGTTTGATCGCTTCCGCGTCTGGATCGACCTGCCGGTCACTGGTCTCGCCATTGAGCAGCACTATCTGGGCGAGCAGGTCCTGCATTTCCTCAAAACGACCGGCAAAACCGATGAGAGCCTTCAATTCGTCGAGCCGCTCAACGTAATCGGCAAAGGCGCCTTTCAGGTAGTCGCCATACCACCCATCGATCGCAGTCTCGAAGACCCCGGCCGGAGTGCCGGTTTCCATGACTTCGGCAACTTGGCGGAGTGAAACGCAGAAGTTTTCCCAATCGTCGCGTGCATCCTTGGCGACCTTGCTGCGCACGTCGTCAGTGGAAAGGGCATCGAGAAAGTTTTGCTGGAGCAACCGGCCGTGTTCGAGCGCGGCGGCATGGATTTTCTGCGCGCCCTTCTCTCCGACCTTAGGCAGGAGGATGGCGATACGCTGCCAGGCCTGGGTGTCCGAGGGGTTGTAAACGAAGCGGACGAGTGCCACGAGGTCGCGCACGTGCTGGCGTTCGAAGAACTTCACGCCGCTGGTGATTTGGTAGGCGATGCCCGCTTTGGAGAAGGCGAGTTGCACTTCGAGGGCGAGAAAGTGCGAGCGATAAAGGATGGCAATCTCGTTGGCTGATACCCCTTCGTCATCAATCAGGGAGCGGATGCGCTTGAGCACAAACTCGGCTTGTTCGCGATCATCCATGGTCTGCACGACATAGGGTTTTTGCGAATGACCCCGGGCCGCCCGGAGTTCCTTGTCGAAGTGTCGACCGACGGGTTGGGCGAGCAGCACGGCATTGGCCAGAGCGAGAATTTCCGGGGTCGAGCGGTAGTTGGTTTCGATCCGATGGATGACCGTGCCCGGATGCCGGTGCTCGAACGTCATGATATTTTCGAAATCCGCGCCACGCCACGAATAGATGCACTGGGCGTCGTCGCCCACGGCCATCACGCGGTGATGCGGGGCGAGCTTGTCTACGATCTGGGCCTGCAGGGTGTTCGTATCCTGATATTCATCCACCAGCACGTGACGGAAGCGTTGGGCAAAATACGCGGCCACCTCGGGGGCATCGGTGAGCAGTTTCAGCCAGAGTTCGAGCAAGTCATCGTAATCCACGACATTCTGCTCAGCCTTGCGCTTGGCGTAGGTGTCGGCAAAGGCCCCAAAGCGATGCTTGATGTCATCGTATTGGGGAAATTGTTGGGTGACGGTCGTGTCGATGCTGAGCTGGGTGTTTCGGGCAAGGGAAAGCACGTTGAACAACGGTCCCGGGCGTGGGTGGGTCTTGTCCTTGAAAAAGGTTTTATCCTCGGCCTCGACCGACTGCTTGAGCAGCGATTCCGATTCATCGGCGTCAAGGATGGTGAAGTTGCGCGAGAGTTTGATCGCCTCTCCGTAGATGCGCAGGGCGCGATGGCCCAGGGAGTGAAACGTGCCGCCCCAGAACCGCTGGGGCTCGATGCCGGTGAGATCTTGCACGCGATGGAGCATCTCCTTCGAGGCCTTGTTGGTAAATGTCAGCAACAGGATTTCACTCGGTTTGACCCCTTGGGAAAGCAGGTAGGCCACCCGGTAGGTCAAGGTGCGGGTCTTGCCGGATCCGGCCCCCGCCAGCACGAGTAAAGGTCCTGGTGGGGCGGTGACGGCGTTGAATTGCTCGTCATTCAGGTGCGCACGGAAATCGATGGGCGGAATCTGACTGGGTCGCGGCTGATTGAGTTCGAAATCCATGAAGCGCCCAAACCCTCATGCAAAGCGGCGTAGAGGCAAAGCGGAAATGTGTAATCGCCGATTTAAGGCGCCCAACGCATCTGGTAGTGCGTATCAGTCTCGCCGATGACGGCAAAGCCGAGACGCTCATAGAGGCGGCGTGCCGGATTTACTTTCAATACCTGCAACCGGAGGGGGATTTGTTTCTCCCTAGCTTCGCCTAATAGCCCTTCCATGACCGCTGTGCCGAGTCGGTGGTTCTGAAAACCGGGCAGGATCATGATGTTGAAGAGGCGAATTTCGTGTTCGCTGCGATCGACCGCTATATAGCCTACGTCCTGATTGCTGAGCCTGATGATTTGAACCTCTTGGGCATCGAATGATGCACAAAACCGGGTGTTCTGGGCGTTCTCATCCCATTCCCCGAAAGTCTGTTTCACGTAACCGCCCAAGCAGAGCTTCTTGGTTTCCCCAACCCAGTCACGGTCACTCTCCGCGGCGGAACGGAAAGTGTGGTTGCTCATAACAACGCGAGGTTGTCGCGATGGATGATCTCGTGACGTTTCCGGTGAGGATGCAGTGCCGCGACCGCGTCGCCCTTTTTTCCGGCAATGGCTGGAATTTCCGTGTGCTTGTAAGTGGTCTTGCCCCGTGCAATCACGGCGCCGTCTGGTCCTGCGACATTGACGATTTCGCCGATACCGAATTCGCCGAAGGCATGGGTTACCCCCACCGCAAGCAGGCTGCGGCCTTGTTCACAGAGCACCGGCACCGCACATTCGTTGACGTAAATCGTGCCGGTGGGATGCTGGAAATACGCAAGCCAGCGTTTACGGGCCTCCATGGGAATGCCGCTCGGGGCAAAAAACGTGCCGGGGCCTCGGCCGTTCAGCAGGCGTGAAATCACATCAGGCTCTGCACCGCTGGCGATGAATACGCCGCATCCGGCTCGGCCGGCCAGTTTCGCGGCGGTGATTTTCGAAATCATGCCGCCGACGGCAGTTTCACTGGTGGTGCCACCGGCCAGGGCCTCGATTTCACGGGTGATTTTTTCCACCACTGGCACGACTTTGCCGCCGTTATGGTAGTCGATCAGACCGGGCGCCGTGGATAAGATAATGAGATACTCGGCGTGCAACAGACTGGCCACAAGGGCGGAGAGCTGGTCGTTGTCGCCAAACTTCAGCATGGCCTGGATTTCGGCCGCGCTGACGGTATCGTTTTCATTGATGACCGGGATGGTGTTGTATGTCAGGAGCGACTCGATCGTGGCCTTGACACTGAGATGCCGTTCGCGACTGCGCAGATCTTCACGAGTCAGCAGCACTTGGGCGACCGTCAGATTGTGCGGAGTAAATCCTTCCTGCCAGGTTTGCATCAACAGGCTCTGGCCAACGGCGGCGCAGGCCTGTTTCTTGGTCAAATCGTTGGGCCGACGTTTTAGACCCAGCCGGCCCATGCCCAGACCCACCGCCCCTGAAGAAACCAAAACGACCTCGGTGCCAGCCTGCCGCAGTGCGGCGACTTGGGCACAGACGGATTGAATGCGCGCGGTATCCAGTTGGCCGATGCCCGACGTGAGCACGCCGGTGCCAAGCTTGACCACGACGCGGTGCGGCGGTTTGCGACGGGAAAGTGGGGCGGATGGGGTCGTCATGGCACCGGATCGGTGCGCCTTTGGTCAGACGGCCAGCAACTCCTGCTCTTTGTGTGCGAGGTGCTGGTTGATGTCCTTGATGGCGCTGTCGGTTGCAGTCTGGACGTCTTTTTCGTGGCGCTTGCGATCGTCTTCGGAAAGGGAATCGGCCTTCTTCAGTGAATCCATGGCGTCGCGACGGACATTACGCACGTGCACGCGACCTTCCTCAGCCAATTTGTGGGCAACTTTGACGAATTCCTGGCGGCGTTCACGGCTCATCTCCGGCAGGGGAATGCGGATGAGTTTACCGTCCACGATGGGATTAAATCCGAGGTTGGCCTGCTGAATGCCTTTCTCAATGGCCTTGGCCAGACTGATGTCCCAAGGCTGGATCTGAATCATACGTGGATCCGGGGTGCTGATCGCGGCGCATTCCTTGAGTCGCATGGATGAACCGTAAGCTTCGACCATGACGGATTCGACCATGGTGGGCGTGGCTTTACCGGTGTGAATCGTGCTGAATTCATGCAACGTATGGTCGACCGCCTTGGTCATTTTGGCCTGCATGTCGGTTAGGATGGGATGGCTCATGAGCGAGGATTGATTGAATGGGTTGAATGGTAGGGCGTTTGCCCGCGGATATTCGGCGAATTAGCTGTGGACGAGGGTGCCGATTTTTTCACCTACCACTGCCCGGCGGATGGCGTGTTCGTCGTTTAGATCGAAGACAAGAATAGGCACGCTGTTGTCGAGACAGAGGGAGAATGCGGTGGAGTCCATCACATTGAGGCGCTGCTTGAGGGCATCAATGTAGGTGAGCTCATCATATTTGACGGCGTCGGCGTGCTTCTTCGGATCCTTGTCGTAGATACCGTCGACCTTGGTTGCCTTCATAATGATGTCGGCGTGCATTTCGCTCGCGCGCAGGGCGGCGGTGGTATCGGTGGAGAAATAGGGGTTGCCGGTGCCGGCGACAAAGATAACCACGCGGCCCTTGTCGAGATGACGGATGGCCCGACGGAGAATGAATGGCTCGGCGATCTGGTTCATCGGGATCGCACTTTGCACGCGGGTGGTCACCCCGAGCTTTTCGAGGCAATCCATAATGGCCAAGCCGTTGATGACCGTGGCCAGCATGCCCATGTAGTCGCCGGTCGTGCGATCGACGCCGCGTTTGGCGCCGTTGAGTCCACGGAAAATATTTCCTCCGCCGATCACGACACACACTTGCACGCCCATGTCGTGAATTTCCTTAACCTGTTCGCAGGTCTTCTCGAGGGTGGCCGCATCAATGGCGTCACCGTTCTTGCCGCCGCGGAGGACTTCGCCGCTGAGCTTCAAGATGATCCGTTTGTATTTGACCGCATGTTTGGCGGACTTTTTGGCGTGCATGGCAAACAGGAAACGGCAGGGAAAAATCCGCGTCAATTCTTCTCATGGCCTCAGCATGAACTATCCACTCCCAGTGGACCGATTTGCGCGCCCGACTCCCGGGAATCATTGCCGCAACCAACCACCCGTGGCCTGCACCGGCTCGAACTCGCCCTGTCGCGTTATCCAGGCCGCAATACTGTAACGCGGTGGCGCGGGGGCAGGGCTGGCGGGGAGAACTAGCGTCGTCGATAGATTGCCGTGAGCGTCCAGTGTCATCGCGGAATTAACCGTGCTGAGCACAATGAACTCATGCGCCAGATTGCGGCCGGCATTTTCTCCCGCGCGGACCCGACTCGTAATGTCATTGCCCAATAAAGCGACGGTCACTTCGTATTTTAATCCGGTGGTGCCGACAGGCGGTTTATAGGTAATTCGGCAGGATTGGTCTGCTTGGTAGCTCAGGGTGAGTTCACCAATGTTGGGTTTCGCCTGACTGGTGCTGGATCCGCGCCGCCATTCTTGGCCGTTGCGCACTAGGCACGGAGTATAAACCGAGTTGGAACGCCAGGATTTGGCGTAGGCATATTGGCGATGGGTATAGGATTTGGACGCATAAACGTCCTTCCAGCCCAGCCGATCCCAATAGTTCACGTGCCAGGCGACCGGAACCACCGTGAGCCAGAGTTGAGGATCATCGCGCAGGCTGCCCAACCATTTTTCCATGGGCGGACAACTGCTGCAGCCCTCGCTGGTGAATAACTCCAATAGTGCAACTTGCGCTGGTCCGCTGGTGAATCGTTGTTCGGCCTGGCTGGCCGTGAGACCGGTCAACCAAAGCACTCCACTTATCAATCCCAATGCTCGCATCTGGGTATGAGTCCGTGCGCGGGGATTCATTCCCATTCATTAAATGCCGGATCAGGGCCCCGCGATCCAAGAACACTGCAGATCAGGTGTAGGGCGAACGTGTGGCTGGCTTCAGTTTGGCGGGAAGTTCGCCGATTTTGCCGCGCACGAGTTCCAGACGTTGAGTAACGTAAGTGGTCTGAGCCACGACATCCGCGCCGATGTTGATTACGTGATAGCCGTCTTCGATCAGATCCTCGAGAGGGGCGATTAATCCGGCCGTCATCGCGAATTTTCCATTGGCTTTGCAGGCGGCCCCGACGCGCTTACGAGCGGCGACCACCTGGGGGTCATCCAGGTGTCCGGCTTTGCCAATGCGGTGACTAAAATCTCCGGGACCGAAGAGGATGCCATTAAAACCGGGCACGGCCGCGATCTTTTCCACCTGTTCCAAAGCTTCGGGTGACTCTATTTGCAGGACAACTATCCGCTCTTCATTGGAATGCTTCAGGTATTCGTCGGTTGATAATAGGCAAAATTGCCCGTCAATATTGCCGCCATCGAGGGCGCGTTTACCGACAGGGTAGAAACGGACCCACTCGACGATTTGGCGCGCCTCAGCTTCACTGGCCACATGGGGCACTATGATGCCGGTGGCATCAGCCTCAAAGGGGCGGATGTAGTCACTGTAACTGCCGCGCCCAACCCGGACCATCGTGTCAATATTGTGAATCCGGGCCGCCCGGATTTGATTTTCAAGGGATAACCAGTCGTTGGGCACATGCTCATGGCACAGCCACACGGCGTCTACCCCGCACAGAGCGGCGGCTTCAATTACACGAGGATCAGAGAGGTTGATCTTTAAGGTAGTGGGATACTGGCCGTCATTGAGGAGTTTGAGAATGCGACTGGGTCGGGTTTTCATAAAATGGTTCACGAAGTGCCAATCGTCAGGGTTAAGTGAATTGAAATGTGAGGGTGGTGGAGCAAAACTCGCTCGCCATCCGGTGGTAGCCCGCTAGCAAAGATATTGGATGTTGTATTCAATAAGTTTGAGCGGTCAGCAAGACACCGGATTTTTCGCGGCCGTGAATCTCTCGCCAATTTGTAAAATAGTAATATTGCAAATCTGTATACAAGTGCATTTCATCACCCCATGAAGAAAGTCAATTCGGATATAGCTTACGAATTTATCCGGGAAAAAATCCTGAATGGTAAATACCCTCCGGGCCATGCATTGATGACGGAGGTTCTTTCCAGTGAGATCGGAGTCAGCCGCACCCCTGTGCGTGAAGCGTTGCACCGGCTCAAGGCCGATGGCTTGGTCAGTATCAAGGCCCACTTGGGTGCCAGTGTCAAAAAGATGGGGGTCAAGGAATTTCGGGAAATGTGTGACCTACGGCTGGCCTTGGAAGGACATGCTACCGGATTGGCGGCCTTGAATCATAGCCAGACGGACTTGCGCCGGATCAAGTTTGCCCTTGAGGCTATGCGCGGACTGACGGAGCGCATTGTCGCTGCCAAGTCCGAGGAGCCCTTAATCGACGAATTGAGATCTGAGGATGTCCACTTTCACGTCGCGATCATGACAGCAGCGAAGAATGACCTCATTAAGAGTGAAATCCTGCGTCTGCACCTGATCAACCGGTTGTTGTTTTTACCCAGCACTGAAACCGAGGAACAACTGTCGCCGGTTTCGAAAAAGGACAGTGACCGCAATCGGCTCAAGGTGATGGAAAGCCACGATGAAATTTACGAGGCCATTGCCAAACATGATGCTCCGGCTGCCAAGCGCGCCATGGAACACCATATACAGGACATCATAGACAAGAGCCTGCGCGCGATCGCCATGTCGGGAGAGGGTGGAATATCGCGCGTGCTGACCGATGAAGAGCTGATATACAGCGGGTGATCAGCCTGCGGGCTGTGGTTGCTATGTAAATTGGGGTCATGGAAATGGCCCATGCTGTGCTTACGGGCTCTTGTGTGCGCAACTTGTTCGGATTGTGACTGCATGTTTTAAAATCATTGACAGGAGACCACAGGTTTATACCGATGTATGCAACCCCAGGACTAACTAACACTAACTATGAAATTCGTGACTTACTCACCACAATCCGTTCTTAGGCGGATTTTCCCGGCTTTCGCAGTTTTCTTCGCTGCGTCGGTCGCGTTGTCAGCGCAAACCAGCACCGCGGACTCCGATGCCGAAAAAGACTCGGAAGATGTTGTCAAACTCAGCCCCTTCCTAGTGCAGGACGATGACGGTGACGGTTACCGTTCGGACAAGACCCTTGTGGGCAGCCGCACGGCGAAATCCGTCCTCGATGTGTCCAACAGTATCGCGATCATCAACCGGCAAACGATCGAAGATCTCAATGCCGTGGATGTGCACTCACTGCTCCAAGTCGGTGTTGCTGGTGTGTCGCAAAACCAAACCATCAACGACGACTACAATATTCGCGGTTTCCGCTCCTTGTATTCCTTGCGTGATGGTATCACCAAGGTCGCCTACAAGCGCAATCCGCTGTATGACGTCGAGCGCGTCGAGGTTATCCGGGGCCCCGCCGCCATGTTGCTCGGTAATAACAGCTTCTTGGGCGGCACGGTGAATTTCGTGACCCGTGGTGCTTCTCATAAGAAGACGGGTGATGTTCAGCTTACTGTGGGTGAGAACAGCTATTACCGCCTGCAGGCCAATGTCACCGGCCCATTGGTGGACAAGAACAACCTCAAGCTCGATTATCGGCTGACCCTCGGCTACAACATTGGCGACAAGGACAAGGAGATCGAGGAGGAGGACAATAAGTTCCTCGGTGGTGCACTGGGTTTCCAGTTCGGCCCGAATACCAGCTTCACGCTGAGCGGCTATTACTATCAGGACGACGGATACTTTTACTGGGAAGATTTCCTCGATTATTCGTCCACCCGCGGGGGCAGCACGCTGAATCCCAAGTGGGCGGTGCTCAATCCCTACTCGACCAAGGAATTTTCACCGGGTCGCGGCAAGGATGCCCTCTGGAATAACAAGGACATCTTCATCAATGCGACTTTCCTTACCAAAATCACGGACAATACCAATTTCCGTTTGGCCTTTTACGTGAGCAAGGACATCGACGAGCGCCGTCACGTGCGTGGCATCAGCATTGCCTCGGACAACGTGACCCTGAACCGTCAGGATATTCCGCTTCGGATCGATGCCAACACCAAGGACTGGCAGGCCGATATCACCAATACGCTAGAACTCCCGGCCGGAATGAAGCTGGATACGACCGTGGGT
>Ga0222713_10002097_pt1 | contig 21508 bp, 23 predicted proteins | sample C33_649DmetaG_FD_165061 | JGI IMG/M metagenome (GOLD analysis project Ga0222713, IMG submission 165061) | Estuarine water microbial communities from San Francisco Bay, California, United States - C33_649D | ecosystem: Environmental > Aquatic > Marine > Unclassified | place: USA: California...
GACCGCCCTCGCCGCGGTACTGTCGGCATTCATGAACAATGTCGGGGCACTGGCATTGCTAATGCCGGTTGCAATCCAGATTGCCGCCAGGCAGGACTTGCCGCCGGGCAAGGTGCTGATGCCGCTTGCCTTCGGTTCCATCCTCGGCGGCATGACCACGTTGATCGGCACGCCGCCTAACCTGATCGTGTCGGGCTTTCGCCGGGAGACCGGCGCCGACAGTTTCGGCATGTTCGATTTCACCCCGGTGGGGCTGACGGTGGCCGCCAGCGGCGTGCTGTTTGTCGCGCTGGTCGGCTGGCGCCTGGTACCGGCACGCAAGCAGGCGGGCACTGAAGGTTTCGATACCGGCGCCTATCTGACCGAAGTGGAAGTGCCGGAAGGCAGTGCTGCCGACGGCAAGACCCTGCGCCAGATCGAAGCTGAACTCGACAAAGCCGACGCCCAGGTCGTCGGCCTGGTGCGCAACGATGTTCGCGTCACGGCGCCGCGCCCCGGCAGTGTCATCCGTGCCGGCAACATCCTGGTCATCGAAGCGGAAGCGGAGGCCCTCGCCACCGCGCTCTCCAGCCTGGGCCTGAAACTGGTGGAAGCACACAAGGAACCGCCGCCGGAGAGCGAGGACGCCGAAAACGCGGAAAAGGCTGAAACAGCGGCCGCGAAAAAGAACGATACCGAAGAAAAAAGCAGCGATGAAGGAAACGGTGACAAGAAAAAGGATGTCGCCACACCCCACGAAGAAATCGTGCTGATGGAACTGGCGGTGCTGCCCGATTCCATGCTGGTGGACCGTTCAGCCACCGACATCCAGCTGCGCACGCATTACAGCATCAACCTGCTCGCGGTATCGCGCCAGGGCCGCCGCTCGATGGCACGGCTGCGCTCGATGCGACTCGCCGCCGGTGACCTGCTGCTGATGCAGGGCGCCCAGGATTCCATACTCGAATTCGCATCCAACTCCGGATGTGTGCCACTGGCGGAACGCGAATTGCGCATTCCGGATACCCGCAGGGCGATCATGGCCAGCGTGATCATGGCGGTGGCCGTCGGCTTCGCCGCATTCGGCCTGCTGCCGGCGGCGATATCCTTTGCCGGCGGCGTGCTGGCTTCGATGGCACTGCGCACCGTGCCGCCGCGCGTTGCCTACGAAGCCGTGGACTGGCCGGTCATCGTACTGCTCGCGGCACTGATCCAGGTTGCGGGAGCGATGTCGTCCACCGGGGCTGCCGACGTCGTTGCGCGCTTCCTGCTCGAGAACATCGCCGGCGGTGAAGTGATTTTCGGTCTCGTCGTGGTGCTGGTGGCCACCATGATACTGACCGACCTGATGAACAACGCTGCCACGGCCGCAGTCATGTGCCCGATCGCCATCGGCACTGCGAGCCACCTGGGAGTCAGCGTCGATCCGTTCCTGATGGCCGTGGCCATCGGCGCCTCGTGCTCATTCCTGACGCCAATAGGCCACCAGAACAACACGCTGATCCTCGGGCCCGGCGGCTTCCGTTTCGGGGACTACTGGCGGCTCGGCCTGCCCATCGACATCCTGGTCGTCAGTGTCAGCATACCGATGCTGCTGCTGGTATGGCCGTTGTAGGGCGACGCAGACTCAACCCGGTTTCTTGATTTCGACCGCGCCGCTGCGGATATGCAGGTCGCGCTGCGGGAATGGAATCTCGATGCCGTGTTCCCTGAACTTGTCGCAGATCGCGAGGTTGATGGCGCTGGTCAGCACACCTTTTCGATGCACCTGGGTTTCGCTCCATACCCGCAGTTCGAACTCCAGCGCACTGTCGCCGAACTTCATCAGCCGCACCACCGGCGCCGGCTCCTTCATGACATCCTCGGCTGCAGCGGCCACTTCCAGCAGCACCTTTTCCACCAGGCGCACGTCGGTGCCGTAGGCCACCCCCACCGGGATGCGGAAACGCACCTTGCCGTCGTTGTACTTCCAGTTGACGACGTTCTCGGTGATGAACTTGGAATTCGGCACGATGATCGCGATGTTATCGTTGGTCAGCACGACGGTGCTGCGGGCGCCGATTTCGAGAACGTCGCCTTCCACGTTGTCGACCTCGATGCGGTCGCCGACCTTGATCGGGCGCTCGAACATGATGATCAGGCCGGAGAAAAAATTGCTGATCACGTTCTGCAGGCCGAAACCGACGCCTATGCCCACCGCACCGGCCAGCACGTTGAGGGTGGTGATGTCGATGCCGGCAGTCTGGATGATCACCAGCAAACCGACCAGCAGCATCAGGTAACGGGCTATGGTGCTCACCGCATGGCGCCCCGGCGCGCTCAACCCGGTTCGTACCAGCAGTTTCTCCGCCAGCAGTATCTGCAGGCGCTTCGAGGCCCAGAACAGCACGACGATCAGCACCAGCACGTAAAGTACCGACCACAGGGTGACCGGCTTGTCGCCTATGGTAAGCAGCGTAAAATCCAGCAGCAGGCGGATACGCTCGAGCCAGGCCAGAGTCTCATTCATGATTGTTTGCTCCGCAAAAACCGGGGGGATACGGCAGAATCAGGCCATCAACCGCTCTGCCGATGGTAACACCCGGGTCGCACGATGCTATTCTGACAACCCGACCTCACGGTATGACCTCGATGGCCTACGATGAAACGCTCGCGCAGCGCATCCGGCTGCTGATCAAAAACGGGCACGGATTCAGCGAACGCAAAATGTTTGGCGGCATCGCCTTCCTGCATGCCGGCAGGATGTGCTGCGGTGTACTCGACAGCAATCTGGTTGCGCGCCTGAGCGCTGAAGAATGTACCGAAGCGCTCAAACGGCCGCAGGTGCGGCCGATGGATTTCACCGGCAAACCACTGAAAGGCTTTCTCTACGTGGGCCCGACAGCACTGCGCAGCGAAACCGCACTGCGCTCATGGGTAGACCAATGCGTGACTTTCGTCAAAACCTTGCCAGCCAAATCGGCAAAAAAGAAATCCCCGCGGCGCAAAACCGCCAAATAACAAAAAGCAGTTGTTTTCATTGACGGTTGTTTCTCCCTGAGCAATGCTGCAAGAAATTGCTCATTTTTTCTTGTGCAAGACTCGCTCAAATACGGAATAGCCCACCCCGCCTCGATGTTCGCCGTGAGCCCCTGTGCCATCCTGCCACTGCCACCAAGGAGAAACCCGTGAACAAAGTCATCGGATTGCTTGCCGCACTCGCCGTTGCACCGCTCGCCCATGCTGCCGATGTCGCCGCAGGCAAGGCCAGGGCCGATGCCGTATGCGCGGCCTGTCATGGCGCCAACGGCATCAGTGTCAGCGATACCATACCCAACCTCGCCGCACAGCGCCCGCGCTACCTGGAAGCGCAACTCAAGGCGCTGAAAGACGGTACGCGCAAGAATCCGATGATGAATGCCATTGCCGCTCAGCTGAATGCGGACGACATCGTCAACATTTCCGCCCATTTCGCCGCACTGCCCGGCTCCCCGAATGCCGATAAATCGAAGTTCCTGCCCAACCTCGCCAGGACCGGCGTCAGCTTCCCCGACGACTACAAGAGCAGCTTCAGCAAATACCACACCATCAATTTCCCGGTGACACGCCAGGTGCGTTATTACTACGGCAACAAGGCCGCAGTTGATGCCGCCAAAGCAGGCAAGCCGCTGCCCGATGGCGCAATGCTGTTTGTCGAGGTCCACTCCGCAAAGCTCGACGAATCCAAGAAGCCGCTGATGGGCGATGACGGCTACTTCGTCGCCGACAAATTGCTGTTTTTCACGGCCATGGCGCGCGACGCTGGCTGGGGCAAGGACATTCCGGAGATGCTGCGCAACGACAACTGGAACTACGCGGCTTTCAACACCGACAAGAAACACCGTCCGGTAAACCAGGCCGAATGCCTGGCCTGTCACAAGCCGCTCGACACCACCAGCTACACCTTCACCCTGAAACAACTCGCCGCGGCGCAATAGCCGTCGGCAGAACCGCAGCATCCGGGACCACCGCCGGTCCCGGATCAGCCGTCCACAACGCGAAACGCGCGCGTCTGTCCTGTGGCAATCAGGCGCCATCCTCTGTAAATTGTCGCCTGCGATTTCCACAATACTTTTATTGGAGAACTGCATGCTCCGCATTTACGGCTCCGCGAACTCCCGCGCCCTGCGCACGCTCTGGATGGTCGGCGAACTCGGCCTCAAGTACGAACACAAGGACTGGCTGCCGCGCTCGCCGGAAACGCAGACTGCCGATTACCGCGCGGTCAATCCCAACGCCCGGGTGCCGACCATCGACGACGATGGTTTCATCCTCTCCGAATCGATGGCCATCAACCTCTACCTCGCGAAGAAGCACAAGAGCCCGCTCTACCCCTCAGATCCCAAAAACGAGGCGCTGGCCTGGCAGTGGAGCCTGTGGGAAACCGACCGCCTCGATCGCCAGATCGTCGATTACGTGCGCCATACCGTGGCCCTGCCCGAAGCCGAGCGCAAGGCGTCAGTCGCCGAAGCCGCATGGAAAGCAGTCGTCCCGGCATTCGACGTACTGGAAACCGCACTTGGCAAATCGGAATGGCTCGCCGGCCCGGCATTTTCGGTGGCCGACCTCAATGTCGCCGGCGCCCTCTATCGCGCGCTGTCGATCGATGTCTCGGCCAAATGGCCGCGCCTGCACGCCTGGCTGCAGCGGTGCTGGGACCGCCCGGCGGCGAAAAAAGCACGGGCATTGCGCGAAAAGTAACCCGGGCCCTGAAAACCGTCCGTTCTATTTATTGATGCTGCCCGGAGGCGGCGCACCCAGCGCCGCTTCGACACGCTTGGCGATCTCGAAGCCTTCGCAGGTATCGATCAGTCCCGCGCAGCTCTTGTCCGCCTGGCTCGCTGCCCGCGCCCTCGCGTAATAGGTTTTCGCTACAGCCTCCAGGCCGAGGCCTGTTGCCGCCTCCGCGAGCAGGAAATAGGACAGGTCGTTGTGATAGCCGACCTTCATCACCGCGATCACCAGTTCGCGCCACTGGTTCTTCGCATGCAGTTCCTTCCATGAGCCGCGCTGGAAGGTGTAGCCAAACGCGCACTCCAGCGTGCAGCTGAATTCAACCGCGCCCTTGCGGAATTTCTCGAACTCATCCGCAACAAAAGTCATCACCTGCGGCTCGGCGGCGATTTTTTTCGCATATTCCTCACGCGTTGCACCGCCAACCGTGCGTTCATTGACCGGCTGATTCAAAAAATCAGGTGCGGCGTCCGCGGCTTTTCCCCCTGCCTGGCGCTGCAGCGCCTGCCGGTACAGCGGATCCACCTTCGCCACCAGCAATTTCAGCCGTTCGGCACGATTCTCCGGTGACGGATGGGTCGAGAAAAATTCCGCCGGTGCGTCGCCCTCTTTCGCCATCTTTTCCCACAGCGTGACCGCGGCGCGCGGATCAAACCCGGCCCGCGCCGCCAGTTCGATGCCGATCTGGTCGGCCTCCGATTCGGCATCGCGGCTGTTGGGCAGCGTGATGGCCAGAGCAGCGGCTATCGCTGCGGTATTCTGGTTGCGCGCGAACGCGCCGGGGTCGTTGGAGTTGCGCGAGGTGGCCACCGCGGCCAGCAAGGCAGTACCCACGCCCACCGTCATCGCCACCGACATTTTTTCGCGGGTATGGCTCGCCAGCGCATGACCGATCTCGTGGCCCATCACGTTGCCGATCTCGTCATCGGTGGCCTTGAACTTTTCCCAGAACCCGGTGTAGATGCCCATCTTGCCGCCCGCCATGCAGAACGCATTGACGGTCTTGGGTTCGTCGATGACCTGCACCTCCCAGTGCCAGTTCGCCGAGTCGGGACGGAAACGCACGGCCTCCGCGACGAGGCGGTTGGTGATTTCCCTGACCCGCTCCACGCGCGGCGTGCCGGTCTCGACCTTGTTCTTGCTCGACAGCTGCCCGATCATGCTGGAGTAGGCCGACACCGAGCCCTTAACTGCAGTCTCTTCGGATACCAGCATGAACTGGCTGCGACCGGTAATGGTATTGGTGGTGCAACCGGACGCCAGAACGCAGGCCGCAACGACCAGCCATCTCATCAGTCCCTGACTCCGATCATCCATCTTGTTTTCCCTGTAGCCGCAGGCGACCGAAATGGCCTTGGTCCCTGCTTTCGACATGGGATTGTAGCGAGCGCACGAAAAAAACCGCCAGCAAATTGTGGTCATTTGTAACTGACGGGGACCGATTCACAAACCAATCCATGTTTTAAATGCCTTGAATTCAGGCCGGTTCTTTCCCGAATACGGTTTGCGCCTACAATAAACGCCCACTACGCCGGACTAGGAACCGCCATGGCCACCTCGCGCAAGAAAGCCTCTTCCCGCAAAACCGTTGCAGGCAAAAAACGCACCGTGCTGCTTGTCGCCACGCGCAAAGGCGCATGGCTGTTTCACGGCGACGCTGCGCGCAAGACCTGGCGCGCCGACGGCCCGCATTTTCTCGGCCACGTCATCAGCCAGCTGGTACTCGATCCGCGCGACGGCAAAACCCTGCTCGCCGCAGCCAAGACCGGGCACCTCGGTCCCACGGTGTTCCGTTCCACCGACCTGGGCAAAACTTGGAAGGAAGCCGCGCAGCCGCCGGCCTTCGCCAAGGCGCCCGAAGGCGAAAAAGGCCGCTCGGTCGACCACACTTTCTGGCTGACCCCGGCGCATGCCAATGAACCAAACGTCTGGTACGCCGGCACCAGCCCGCAGGGGTTGTTCCGCTCGGAGGACGGCGGCATCACCTGGAAACCGTTCTCCACCATCAACGACGATCCGCAGTACCGCGAATGGATGGGCACGGTGCAGGACGGCACGCCCGACGGACCCAAGCTGCATTCCATCATCGTCGATCCGCGCGACCCGAAGCATCTTTACTTCGGCATGTCCGGCGGTGGCGTACATGAAACCCGCGATGGCGGCAAAACCTGGAAAGTGATGATCAAGGGACTCGACGTCGTCGAAGGCTTCGGCTTCGATCCGGCCAAGCCCACCTTCCACGACCCGCACTGCCTGCGCATGTGCCCCAGTAACCCCGACCGCATCTACCAGCAGAACCACTGCGGCATCTACCGCATCGACCGTCCCTCGGACACCTGGGTGCGCATCGGCAGGGCGATGCCCAAGACCATCGGCGACATCGGCTTCCCGCTGGTGGTACACCCGCGCAACGACAGCACGGCATGGGTGTTTCCGATGGACGGCACCAGCGTGTGGCCACGCACCAGCCCCGGCGGCAAGCCCGCGGCGTACGGCACCAAGAACGGCGGCAAGACCTGGCAGCGGCTGGACGCCGGGCTGCCGAAATCACAGGCCTGGTGGACGGTGAAGCGCCAGGCGATGGCGTGCGACGCGCATGACTCTTTGGGCCTGTATTTCGGTACCACCAGCGGCGAGCTGTGGATGAGCGCGAACGAAGGTCGCCAGTGGCGCTGCATCGCGCAGCACCTCCCGGAAATCTACGCGGTCGACACCGCGACACGCTGAGCAATGCCAAACCAAGCCGTCGCCCGCCCCTCTCCCCGCTTGCGGAGAGAGGGAGTTTGTCAGGGGTCGTGCTGATCCGCGCATCCGATGAACGTAATGATCCCGAGCGCGCTGCATTCATACACCGGACGCAGCAGCGTTGAGGCGCAGGGCTCGACGCTGGCCGCACTGCTCGCCGACCTCGACCGCCGCTATCCGGGCATACGCTTCCGCATCGTCGATGAACAGGAGCAGGTGCGCCGCCACATCCGCATCTTCATCAACGGCACACAGGAATTCGGGCTGTCACGCCCGCTCAAGGACAGCGACGAGGTGATCATCGCCCAGGCGCTGTCCGGCGGTTGAGGCCGCCGTCACTCCTTCTTCTGGGCTTCCAGTCGCGCCTTGAGGTCGGCGAACGGATTGTGCGTCGCCGCCGGCAATTCCTTTGCAGCATCGCTGCGCCCGGCCATGTCCTTGATTTTTGAATGCTCATGCTCGTGGCAGTAGGTGCACAGCAGTTCCCAGTTGCTGCCGTCCGCGGGATTGTCATCGTGGTTGCCGTTGCGGTGATGCACTTCGAGCAGTTGCAGGTTGGCATGGGTGAAGGTGCGCGCGCAGCGCCCGCACACCCAGGGATACATTTTCAGCGCCCGCTCGCGGTAACCCGCGGCACGGCGATCGGTATTGCGCCGCGCCTCGGCGATCACCTTGTCCACGCGGTCGGAAGCCATTGCCCTCCCGGTGTCACCCCGGCGCCGAACCCGCATCGCGGGTTCCGTGCCTGCCGCGCAGCGGCAGCGGCTGCTCGCCCAGCAGTTCCTGCTCGATGACCGCGCGCACCTCGTCGAGATCGAGACCGTGGGCCCCGGCCAGGTCCGCGACATCGGCAAGGATTGCATCCGTATCCTGCATTTTTTTCAGCCGCTTGAAGCGGTCTTCGCGGCTGATGCCCATGCTCTCGCCGATCAGCTCGAGAAAATTCACCACCTCGAACGGCCAATCGCGCTCGTGGCTGCACAGCTCGCGGTGGCAGGCGTGGTAGACGCCGGCCAGCACATCGACCTTCGCCACGGCGGCGGACTCGAGCAGACTTTGATGCAGGCTGCGCTTGAACTCGGGCAGCGGCTGCAGCGTGTTGCACATGTAGCCCGCCTGCGGCTGGGCGATTTCGACGAAATCAAGTCCGGGGATGGCCTTGAGCAACCGGATCGCGGATTCCAGCACCCCGGTCACACCCGGATGTTCATGCAGCGCCACCCGTTTGTTCACCGGGTATTTCAACAGCGGCCGCAGTTTCTCCAGCCGCGAAGCAAGATAGACAACAAAGGCATCAAGCGCATACGGCGTGTCAGCGCGGCCGGGAAGCACGTTTTCCCCGAGCTGGATGGTGCAGGTCGGGCACCAGGCCACCACGTTGCTCGCGCCGCTTTCCGCGAAACTGTCGGTGGTGCGATAGGCAATACGGCCCGAAGACTCGAGATCGGCGGTGCGGAACTGGATCACGCCGCAGCAATTGCCGGGCCCGCCGATGACGTCGTAAGTGATTCCCATCGCCTCGAAAATGTCGAGCACCAGCAGCACGATATGCGGCGTCTTCAGCACGTTGCAGCCGGTATAGAACAGCACCTCGGGAGGCGTATTGCCCGCACCCGGATAACGGAAACGGCGCAGCACTTCAGCGGGCAGCTGCATGCGCGAAAGCACGCGCACCCCCCGTCCCATTTTTGAAAACCCCTCCACGCCCTTGCGGTGCCGCTCTACAGGTTCGGCGCGGCGCTGCGTTGCCACGCGGGCGAGCGCCAGCATGAAGCGCGGGTTGACGCCTTCGGGGCAGGCCGGGATGCAGTGGCCGCTGCCGGAACAGACCTGCGCCCAGCGCAGCGCATCCGGCGTTCCGGCGCCGCCGCGCAGTATGTCGATCACGCCGCCGACCACCGCGCCCGCGTCGCGTCCGGCCAGACCCGCGGGTTCCGGCATCGGACAGACTTCGAAACACTTGCCGCAGCGCGTGCAACTGTCGAGCACGGATTGCGTGCGCGCCTGCAGCGCGCCGGCGAATGTCGAACTCTCCTGTACTGTTGATCCGCTATCCGGGTTCATGCTGCACATGATAACGCCGGCTGGTGGGTGCGGTAATTTGAACCTAGAATGTCCGCGTTCAGCACAGGGACTTCTGCATGCGCACCGAACTCGTCACCATACCCACCGACGGCATTCCACTCGATGGCGTGCTGTATACGCCTGATAGCGGCCCGTCCGCCAGGGCGGCGCTCTACTTTCACGGCAACACCATGAATTTCTATACCGGCGCCGCGCGTTTCCTCGCACCTGCGCTGGCCGATCTGGGCTTTGTGTTCCTTGCCTTCAACCGCCGTGGCCATGACGTGCTGACCACCCGCGCCAGCCGCGCCGCGGAAGGCGGTGCCTTCCAGACCACCGCGGAAGCCCTCGCCGACAACCGCTACGCCGCGCAGTGGCTGGTGGCGCGCGGGTTCGCAGCGCCGGTGGTCATCGGCCACAGCAACGGTGGCATGCTCGGCGTGCAGCACGTGGTCGATCACCCGCAGACACCGGCATTGATCCTGCTTTCCGCGGGCCGCGGCGGACCGCTCAGCGTTTCCGGAGGTCCGGAAAAACTGTTTGCGCAGGACCGCCAGCCCGAGTTCGAAGCCCGCGCGCGCGAACTCGTCGCACTGGGCCGCGGGCGCGAACTGATGCTGATGCCGGGCTGGTGGTACGCCATCAGCGCGGAAAGTTTCCTCGACCGCCTCGCCACCGTGCCCGACACCGTCGCGCTGGCGCCGCAGGTGCGCTGTCCGGTGCTGGCGATTCGCGGCAGCAAGGAAGACCGCGGCCGCTACCCCGCGGAGGAATTCCAGGCGCGCTGTGGCGGACCGTGCACGGTGCACATCATCCCCGACTGCGATCATTTCTACATCGGCCGGGAATCTGCAGTCACGCGCCTGGTTACAGACTGGCTGCAACAGACCGGCTGAAACCCCGGGCCACCCGGGGCTTGTTCACTTGCCGATCAGGCGGTGCAGGTGCTTGCCGAAATCGGTGTTGTCCTGCAACCCGCGGAACAGTTCCGCGCCGGGACCGAGAGCGCCGACCGCCACCGGTTCCTGGGTGTGGCCGGAAGTGCCCCAGTAAAACCCGGTCTGGCGCGCCACCATCCGCCCGAGGATGTTCTGCGGCACATATGAAAAATTGCGCTCGATCGATTTGCCGTCGAGCAACAGCGCGCGCAGGTCCGCATCCAGTTTGAAACCGGGAAAGTGTTCGGCGATCAACTGGTCGAGAACCGCGGCTGAAGGTTTCTTGCCGAGCTTTTCCCTGACCATGCCCAGCGACATCGTGATCTTCTCCAGCATGCGCAGCTGCGCTTCGCCGGCATAGAAACGGTTCTTGCTCGACAGCGTGCTCAGGTCCTTGAGCGCATACGTCGGCGAAAAACCACCGGTCTCATGATCGCCGGTGATGATGATCAGCGTGTCCGGATTGCTGCGGCGAAATTCCAGCGCCACCTTGACCGCGTCATCGAACGCCCACAGCGCGCGCATCAGCGCAGCCGCGTCGTTGGCATGCCCGGCGGTATCGGTGTTCTCGTTCTCCACCAGCAGCACGAAACCGGCGGTGTTGTTCTGCGACAGCGCCTTCAGCGCGGCCGCGGCCATTTCGGCGGTCGACGGCTCCTTGGCAGGATCGCGATCAACCTCGAAATCCATGTCCTCATCGGCAAACCGACCCAGCAGCCTGCTGCCCGTTGCGGCCTTGAGCCCGGCGGTATCGCGCGCAATGTGATGACCCTTTGCACGGAAAGCGGCAATGACGTCCCTGCCGTCGCTGCGCTTGCCGCCGGCAGCACCCTTGGGCAGGAAATATTCGGCGCCGCCGCCCAGCAGCACATCCGGCTCCAGCGCCAGCAGCTGGTCCACCAGCAACTGTGAATCGCGGCGCGATTTGGCATTGATCGCAAACGCCGCCGGCGTCGCGTCATAGATGGTCGCAGTGGTCACCAGCCCGATGCGCTTGCCTGCGGCCCTGGCGGCCTGCATCACGGTTTTCTGCGGTTTGCCGTCGGGGGTGATCGACACGGCGCCATTGACGACCTTGTGGCCCGTCGACATTGCCGACGCCGCCGCAGCGGAATCGGTGACCATCAAGCCATGCGGCTGCGTGGTCAGCAGTCCCAGCGTGCCTTCGCGAAACACCACGTCGGTGGTGGCGAAGGACTGCCGGCGCAGCACTTCACTCGAGTATTTGCCGAAATCCCATTGCGTCGGCGCGGCGCCGTCGGCAAACAGGATGATGATGTTCTTCGGTTGCTGAACCGCGGTGCGCGCGGTATCAGCGGATGTGGCGCAACCGGCGAGCGTGAACACGACCAGCGCCAGCGCGCCCAGCCACCGCCGCCGCGACATCAATACCGAGTTCTTCATGGCTCCCCCTGTTGTTCCGACAGTCGCCGTTGCGGCTGTGACAGCATCATATGCGAAAGCGATGACGCTCAGGTGACGCGGAAGATGCCCGGGAATATATGTGTAACTATATGTTTTATAACGTTATTTTAGCCTCTAGCGCGGGCCAGGCGCGCCAGGCAGAAATGGGTGAACGCCAGCCCCGACAGCACCGGCACCAGCAGGTTGACCACCGGCACGTAGAGCAGCAGCGAGAGCAGGATGCCGAGCAGGAACAGGTCGCCGCGGGCGGCGCGGGTGATGTCGCGGATCTCGTCGGCGCCGGCGTGCTCGGACAGCGCGTCGTAGCGGAACACGCGCTGGTTGAGCCAGGCCGAATTGAGCACTGGAGCCAGCACTGCGCCGACACCGGTAAGCCACAGCGGCAGCGTGACCACCCACAGCACCGCGAATACCGCAATCGCCACCGCGGCATTGAGGATGCTGCCGATGACCGTGCCGCCTGCCCGGCGCTGCAGCTGCGGGTGATAGCGCTCGCCGACGAATTTGACGATGACCGGCATCGCGATGATCTCGGTGATCACCAGCGCGGTGACGAAAATGGCGGGCAATATCGACACCAGCACCACGAATACCGCGGTGTAGTCGATGACCCAGGTCGCGCTCCACTGCTGCAGCCAGCCGGCCACCGTCGTCGAGCGCATTGCACCGGTAACCGTACCGGTCCACGGCTCCCAGAACAGCCACGCCAGCACAGACCACAGCACGATGCTGCCGAGCATCGGCAGGAACACGATGGCGATGATCCGCGTATCGAACAGATTGGCGGTGGCGCGGGTCAGCGCATTGATGACGTCGCGCATCAGAAACTCCGCCACAGCCACAGCAGCAGCGGCATCAGCATGGCCGTGACCAGGCCATTGAGCCCCATGCCCAGCCCCGCGAACGCACCGGCCTGCTCGCTGACCTGGAAGGCGCGCGCGGTGCCGATGCCGTGGGCGGCGATGCCGACCGCGAAGCCGCGCACGCCGTGATCGGTGATGCGCAGCGCATCGAGCACGAACTTGGCCATCATCGCGCCGCTGACGCCGGTCATGATCACCAGCACCGCGGTCAGTGACGGTATGCCGCCGAGTTTTTCTGCAATGCCCATCGCGATCGGCGCAGTGACCGACTTCGGCGCCAGCGACAGCATTGTCGCGTCCGCCGCGCCGAGCAGCCAGGCAATGCCGACGGCCGAGCCGATGGCGGTCACTGAACCGGCAATCAGCGAAATCGCCAGCGGCAGCGCCAGTTTTTTCAGGCGCTCGAACTGCAGGTAGAGCGGCACCGCCAGTGCCACCGTCGCCGGCCCGAGCAGGAAATGCACGAACTGTGCGCCGTCGAAATAGGTGGCATAGGGGGTGCCGGTCAGCGTCAGCGCGGTGACCAGCATCGCGATCGCCAGCAGCACCGGGTTGAGCAGCGGATTGAAATTGGCACGCTGGTAGATCCAGTAAGCCGCCTGGTAGGCGACCAGGGTCAGCGTCAGCCCGAGCAGCGGGCTGGCCGACAGGTAAACCCAGACATCGGCGATGCGCGGACTCATGCGCCGCCCTCCCCGCCGCCTTGTGTGCCGCTTTCGGCGCCCTCTTCGCTGGCGCCGCGCATCAGCGCTTTCATCACCAGGGCGCTGACGGCAATGGCCAGCGCCGTGCTGACCAGCACCGCGACGATGATCGGCAGCCATTCTCCTGAAATCCGCGCGAAGTGCACCATCACCCCCACCCCGGCGGGCACGAACAGCAGCGACAGGTGCTGGAGGATGCCGTTGGCGGTGTCGCGCAAGGGCTCGGCGAGGGCGCCGCGGATGCACAACGTCAGGAACAGCAGCAGCAGGCCGACCACCGGCCCCGGCACCGGCAGCCGCGTAAACTGCACGATGACCTCGCCGACCAGCTGATACACCAGCAACAGGGTGAGTGCGCCCAGCATGAAAGTAACTCCCGATCAACCGGTCCTATTGTAAACGCCGCGGCCGGCACTGCCGGCACGTTACAATGCACGTCGATGACCGTTACCACTTCACGCAGCGTTTCACTGACGCGCACGCCGGCCTGGCGTGCGCTGGCCGCCCACCGCCGCAGCTGGAACGGCCGTCACCTGCGCGACGAGTTTGCCGCCGATCCGCAGCGTTACACCCGTTTTTCCCTGGAAGCCTGCGGGCTGCTGCTCGACTATTCGAAAAACCTTATCACCGCGGAAACCATGGCTCTGCTGTGCCAGCTCGCGCGCGAGCGCGGCCTGGCGGAACAGGTTACCGCGCTGCTCGAGGGCAAGCGGGTGAACACCAGCGAGAAACGCGCAGCCCGGCACACGGCACTGCGCGCCGGACATGCGGCCCCGCGCGAAGTGCGCAAGGTTCTGGCCGCGATGCGCGAATTCACCACCTCACTGCGCACGGGCACGATCACCGGCGTCACCGGGAAACCGGTCACCGACGTGATCAGCCTCGGCATCGGCGGCTCGGCCCAGGGTCCGCAACTGGCCGTCGCAGCCTGCGCACCGGATGCGGCAACGCCGCGCGTGCATTTCGTGACCACGCCGGGAGAACCCCTGGCACGGCTGCTGGCGACACTGGATCCGGCGACCACACTGCTCATCATCCAGTCCAAGAGTTTTTCAACCCGGGAAACCCTGCTCAATGCCCAGGCCGCGCGCGACTGGCTGCAGGCCGGATTCGATGCCTCCGACTATGGCAGCCATTTCGCCGCCGTCACCGCCAATGCCGAGGCCGCGTACGGCTTTGGCATACCGCCGGAGCGGATTTTTCCGCTGTGGGACTGGGTCGGCGGACGTTATTCGCTGTGGTCCGCAGTCGGACTGCCGGCGATGATCGCGATGGGCGCCGACCGCTTCAATGAATTGCTTACAGGCGCCGCCGCCATGGACGCGCATTTCGCCACGGAACCGGTCGAGCGCAACATGCCGGTGATCCTCGGCCTGATCGGCCTCTGGCATGCGAATTTTTTCGACATGGCCGCACGCGCGGTGATTCCCTACGAACCCGGACTCGAGCTGTTGCCGCCCTGGCTGCAGCAGCTCGAGATGGAAAGCCTGGGCAAGAGCGTCACCCGCCGCGGCAAGCCGCTGCGCACCGACAGCGGTACTCTCGTGCTCGGCAGTGCCGGCATGGCAGCCCAGCATGCCTATTTCCAGCAATTGCATCAGGGCACGCGCCCGCTGCCGGTCGATTTCGTCGCCTGCAGCCGGCCGCGTTCAGGTGACGCCGGCACGCACGAGTTCATCCTCGCCAACTGTTTCGCCCAGTCGGCGCTGTTGATGCGCGGACAATCTGCCGCCGACATTGAAAGCGAACTGACCGCCGGCGGCATGACGGCACGTGACGCCGCAAAACTGGCCGTCCAGCGGGAACTGCCCGGCAACCGGCCCAGCAACACTTTGCTGCTGCCGGCACTGGAGCCGCGCAGCCTCGGCGCCCTGCTCGCACTCTACGAGCATCGCACCTTTGTACAGAGCGCGATCTGGGATATAAATGCCTTTGACCAGTGGGGCGTGGTTCGCGGCAAGACACTGGCCGACAGCCTGCGCCCTGCATTTGACGGCAGCAGCACGGCCGCGGCACCCGATGCCTCGACCGCGGGCCTGATCCAGCACGTCAAGAAAGCCAAAAGGAGCCACTGATGAACGACGAAGCCCTCAACATGAGTATCCGTAAATTCCTCAAGACCGTCGGCGTGAATTCGCAGCTCGCCATCGAGAAGGCGGTGCGCAAGGCGATCGAGGACGGCAAGCTGAAAGGCAGCGAATCGCTGAAGGCGACGATGACGCTGAAAGTCAGCGGCCTCGCGGTCGATGTCACCTTCGACGGGGATTTGAAACTGAACTGACGTCTCGCCACCGGGTGTTTCCCGATATGGCAAAACCTGTCTTATAAATCTTGCGAGCGCAGCCACGGCAAGGAGCCGGCGACGAAGCAGCAGCAAGCGCAGGGGTTTAGACGACAGGTTTCAGATCTTCATGATCTGCGCGCGGTAGTAACGCAGCTCTTCAATCGATTCGTGGATGTCGGCGAGCGCCTCGTGCTTGCCGTGCTTGACCATGCCGTTGAGCACATCCGGCTTCCAGCGCCGTGCCAGCTCCTTCAGTGTGCTGACGTCGATCAGGCGGTAATGGAAGAAGGCGTCGAGCTTGGGCATGTAGCGCACCAGGAAGCGGCGGTCCTGGTGCACCGAATTGCCGCAGATCGGTGATGCGCCCGACGGCACATGTTGTGCCAGGAATTCGATCATTTTTGCTTCCGCCTCGGCCTCGCTCATTTTTGATGCCTTGACGCGGTCGATCAGGCCGGACTTGCCGTGGGTGGACTTGTTCCAGTTGTCCATCGCATCAAGCACCGCATCGGGCTGATGCACCACCAGCACCGGCGCTTCAGCGACGGTGTTCAGCTGCGAATCGGTGATGACCACCGCGATCTCGAGGATGCGGTCGGTCTCGGGATTGAGCCCGCTCATCTCCATGTCGATCCAGATGAGGGCGTTGGGATCCTGTGCCATAATTATTTAGGGAATTTTGAGACACGCATTGTGTCATAAGCCCGCACCCACTTTTATCCGAAAATCCCCACTTTGAACACTTTTGGCCTGATTTTCCTCGCCGCCCTGCTGCTGACCGTCGCCACCCGGCTGTGGCTGGCCGCCCGCCATGCCGGCCATGTCGCCGCCCACCGCGACGCGGTACCGGCACAGTTCGCCGACGTCATAACCCTTGATGCGCACCAGCGCGCCGCCGACTACACCTGCACCAAGACGCGCTTCGCGATGATCGGGGTACTGGTCGAAGCCGCCCTGGCGCTCGCCTTCACCTTCGGCGGCGGGCTGCAGGCGCTGCACGGACTCACCGCGGCCTGGTTCGAGCAGGGCATCGTGCGCGGACTGGCACTGATCGGCTGTGTTGCCGCGATCATGATGATCGTCGACATTCCGCTCAACCTCTACCGCACGTTCGTCATCGAAGAACGCTACGGTTTCAACAAGGTCACGCTGAAGCTGTTCTGGATCGATTTCATCAAGGGGCTGCTGCTGTCGGCCGCGCTCGGCCTGCCGCTGATCGCGGTGGTGCTGTGGCTAATGGCACGCATGGGTGAATGGTGGTGGTTCTACGCCTGGCTGACCTGGATGGCGTTCAACATCACCATGCTCGCGGTGTATCCGACGTGGATCGCGCCGCTGTTCAACAAGTTCTCGCCGCTGACCGATGCGGCGATGAAGGAGCGCGTCGAGCGCCTGCTCGACCGTTGCGGCTTCAAGGTCAAGGGACTGATGGTGATGGACGGCTCGCGCCGTTCCAGCCACGGCAACGCCTACTTCACCGGCTTCGGCAAGACCAAGCGCATCGTGTTCTTCGACACCCTGCTGTCGCGGCTGGAGCCGCAGGAAGTCGAAGCGGTGCTGGCGCACGAGCTGGGCCACTTCAAGCTCAAGCATGTGGTCAAGCGCATCGTCTGGATCTTCGCTGCTAGCCTGGGCTTCCTGTGGCTGCTCGGCTGGGTGCTCGACAAACCGTGGTTCTACCAGGGCCTCGGCGTCAGCGACGCCTCGACCGCGATGGCGCTGGTGCTGTTCTCGATCGTGGTGCCGGTATTCACGTTCCTGTTCCAGCCGCTGAGCGCGATGGTCTCGCGCAAGCACGAGTTCGAGGCCGACGCCTTCGCCGCGCAGCATACGCCGGCCGCCGACCTGATCACCGCGCTGGTCAAGCTCTACAAGGACAACGCCTCGACGCTGACGCCCGATCCGCTGCATTCGGTGTTCTACGATTCACACCCGCCGGCGACCACGCGCATCGCGCGGCTGCAGCAGGCCGGCGCGCACTGAGCCATGGCCGACCTCGCCCAGCGCAAATGCGTGCCCTGCGAAGGCGGCGTGCCGCCGCTGACCGCAGCGGAAATCTCCGTGCTGCTCAAGCGCCTGCCGCAATGGCAGGTGACCGAGGGCAAGCTCACGCGCACCTTCGAATTCCGCAACTACCACGAGACCATGGCGTTCGTGAACGCCACCGCTTGGATCTCGCATCGCGAAGACCATCATCCCGACCTCACGGTGGGTTACAAGCAGTGCCGCGTCGACTACATCACCCACGCCATCGGCGGGCTGTCGGAGAACGACTTCATCTGCGCCGCCAAGATCGACGCACTGCTTGAACTCTGAAACCGCGACACAGGGCCTGGTCACGGCTGCCTTCGGCCGCAGCTTCCTTGTCGAATGCAGCGATGGCGCCGTGCGCGAGTGCTCGACCCGCGGCAAGCGCAGCGACTATGCCTGCGGCGACGAAGTCAGCGTGCTGGCGCAGGGCCGGGACCAAGGGGTCATTACCGCCTGCTCGCCGCGGCGCAGCCTGTTGTACCGCTCCGACCAGTGGAAACAGAAACTGATCGCCGCCAACGTCACCCAGGCGGTGATGGTGGTGGCGCCGGTGCCCTCGTTCGACCTCGACGTGCTCGACTGCTGCATCGCCGCCGCAGAACATGCCGGCATCCGCCCGCTGATCGTGCTCAACAAGTCCGACCTGCCCGAATCCGCGAAGTCTGCCACCGCGCTGGCGCTGTTTACCGGCATGGGCTATCCGCTGTTGCAGATCACCGCGCGCGACAGCGTCGAAGCGCTGCGCCCCCACCTCGCCGGGCAGCGCAACGTGCTGGTCGGTGAATCGGGCATGGGCAAGTCGACGATCCTCAACGGCCTGATGCCGCAGGCCGCGGCGCAGACCCAGGACGTGTCACGCGCGCTGGGCACCGGCAAGCACACGACTTCGCATGCACGGCTCTACCATCTCGACGCGCAGACCGATCTCATCGACACGCCCGGGGTACAGGCCTTCGGCGTGCACCACCTCGCCATCGACGAACTGGCCGCGGCGTTCGCCGACTTCCGGCCGTTCCTCGGCCACTGCCGCTTCCGCGACTGCCGCCACCTCGAAGAACCAGGTTGCGCGGTACTCGCCGCGCACGAAGCAGGAGACATCGACACGCGGCGAATGGCGTCGTACCAGGCGCTGGCGCAGCAGAATCTCGCGCAGCAGAAAAAATTCTAGCGTTTCCTAGCCATCAGAGAACCGTTGCGTAGCAGGTTCTAGAACGCGCGGGCGAGTGAAACAATAAACAGCAACAGCAACCACAGCGCCAGCGCGCGCCAGATCAGCCCGACGATGCCGCGCAGATCCTCGACTTCGACGTCAGCGCCGATGCCGACCTCCGGCCGCTGGTTGAGCATGCCGTCTTCGCGCAGCGCACCGCCGAGCTTCACGCCCAGCGCACCGGCGCCGCTCGCAAGCACCACGCCCTCACCCCCATGGCCCCAGCTGCGGGCCTGGGTGCGCCAGCAGTAGGCGGCATCCTCGAAATTGCCGGCAATCGAAAAACTCGCCGCGGTCATGCGCGCCGGCAGCCAGTCGATCCAGTAAAAAATGCGCTGCGCGTAAAACGCAAACGCGCGCTTCTCCGGCTCCAGCAGTTTTCCCCAGCGCTCGGCGAGCAGGTCGGAAGCGCGATAGACCACCGGTCCCACCGGCCCCAGCACCACGAACCAGAAAATCGGGCCCAGCACATAGCGATGCGCCTGCAGCAGCCCGAGTTCGATCGACACCCGCGCGATGTCTGTTGCACTCAGTTCATCGGCCGGGATGCCACGCCAGCGGCCGAGCACGTCGCGCGCAGTGAGGATGTTCTGCTCGCGCAGCGCCTGGGCGATTTCGGTGAAGCAGTGGCTGAAGCGGCGGAAACCCATCGCCACGTAGAGCACCGCGACGCTCCACGCGATGGCGAGCAGCGTGCTCGAATGACGCAACGTGGTGAACACGATGATGGTGACCAGCGCCAGAGGCAGCACTGCAACACACCAGGCGATGGCGCCGTGGCTGGCCTGCAGCCCGTTGAATTTCTGCTCGAGCCAGTCGGCATAGCGCTCGAACGCGGCGTACAGCGGATTGCCGCGGCGCAACGGCCAAGCCTGTTCGATCAGCAGCGTCACCACCAGTGCGATGAATTTCACCGTCGCCCCGCCGGTTATAAAATAATGTTTATAAACAACATGTTATATCGCGCTGTCAGGCGTAATTGATGGCCACGATCTCGACTTCGGTAGCGCCGGCCGGACGCTGCCATTTGACCGTGTCACCGACTTTCGCGCCGAGCAGCGAACGCGCCAGCGGCGTGCCCCAGCTGATCTTGCCCGCCGCCACGTCGGCTTCGTCGTCGCCGACGATGCTGAAGGTCTGCGTTTCGCCATCCTCGAGTTCGACCTCAACGGTGGCGCCGAAGCGCACTTCGCCGTGCGGCTGTTTCGCCGGATCAACCAGTTCCGCGCGCTCGAGCTGGGCGTTGAAGTAGCGCTGGTCACGCTCGACCTCGCGCAGCTTGCGCTTGGCTTCCGAGTCGTCGGCCGCCACCGCCTTGAGCTGCTCGTGCTGTTCGGCGAGTTCGCGCACGCGCGCGCGCAGCAACTCCATGCCCTGCGGGGTCACGTAGTTGGCATGCTCGGGCACCGGACGCTCGGGCAGTTCGCCCGCGACCAGATCCTCGTCGCTCTCTTTTACAAATGCTCGGCTCATGCTGGTTCCCGGCGGACATCGCCGCATCGCCTCCTGTTGCGGGGAATGGCCGGACCTGCGGTGCTGGCGGGCCCGGCAGATGGCCCGGTGCAAACACCGGGTTATAACTGTTATACCGGCTGCGCGGGCGACTGGCAACCGCCGCTCAGGCGCTGCGCCGCCAGGTCAGCGTGCGGTTGTTGGCCGGCATCGCATGGTCGGCGCAGGGCTCGAAGCCGTTGCGCTGCGCCAGCGCATGCACCGCCTCGACGTCGCGGATGCCGCTCTGCGCATCGCGCGCACGCAGGAAGGCGTCGAAACGGGCGTTGGATTCCGCGGTGTAACGCCCGCCGTAGTTGAAGGGACCGTAGACCGCGAGCATGCCGCCTGCACCCAGCACCGCTGCCGCACCGCGGAAGAAATTTTCCACTGAAGGCCACGACATGATGTGCAGCGTGTTGGCGCTGAACATGCCGTCGACTTCCGCCACCGGCCATGGCGCCGCATCGACATCGAGTTCGAGCGGCGACAGCAGGTTGGGCAGTCCCGCTTCGTCACGCCACGCGGCAATGCCCGGCAGGTGTTCAGCGAGTTCGCTGGGTTGCCACACCAGCTGCGGCAGCGCCGCGGCAAAAAACACCGCGTGCTGGCCGGTGCCCGAACCGACTTCCAGCACCCGCGTCGCCGCGGCAAAGGTCTCGCGCAGCACCTCGAGGATCGGCCCGCGGTTGCGTTCACAGGCCTCGGACCAGGGTTTCTCCGCCATCAGCCACCACCGAGGAAAGTGCGCAGGTCGTCGGCCTGTTCCATGGCGTCGCTGTAGCCGAGCCGGATCAGCGCGCGGCAATAGGCCTTCTCGAACAGGATGTACGACAGCAGGTTGGAGCCGGTGCGCTTGGTGGCGCCGACGGTGCGCAGCAGCATCTGGATCACCCGCGGCAGTTCGTGCGCGTACTGCGCGGCAATCACGCTCAGCGGCACGCTCGGCGTCAGCACCCGGTAGTCGATGGCTTTCAACTGGGTGCCGTTCTGCTGCAGCACTTCCGGCGGAATGATGCTGA
>Ga0222713_10002098_pt1 | contig 21497 bp, 18 predicted proteins | sample C33_649DmetaG_FD_165061 | JGI IMG/M metagenome (GOLD analysis project Ga0222713, IMG submission 165061) | Estuarine water microbial communities from San Francisco Bay, California, United States - C33_649D | ecosystem: Environmental > Aquatic > Marine > Unclassified | place: USA: California...
TTCGTATGATAAATAAAAAATTACTTCGGCTGAAATGGTTAATCAAAACCTTATTGATCAGCGCTGTTTTAGTGAGTGGCTATCTGTTAATAAATACAGAGAAAGGTTTAGAAACTATCTTATTAGTCGGAAAACAATTTTTGCCAGGCCAACTGAAGATACATGCTATTCATGGCCGATTATTAGGCCCAATTCAATTAAAGGAATTCTATTATAAAAATAATAAAATAAACCTATCTATCTCCGAAATACAGTTTGATTGGAATTGGCATGATCTTTTACTAGGAAAATTAAATCTGCATTCCATCTTCATTGATAAATTAAATATTTTTATAAAACAAAAAACTATTTCTATCTCAAAAAAATCAAAAACTATTCGTGAAAAAATTTTTCAAATTCAAAAAATTTTCCATTTTTTAAAATTTAACTCTATTATTATCCATCAAATAAATATTCGTTCAGAAAACATAAACTTAAAATTACAAGGTTCTATTCAACAGCAGTGGCATATTAATTGGGAGTTAAATATTAAAAAATTGACTCACTTAATTCCCAACTTACAAAGTAAAGTAGCTTTTCAAGGTACAATTAATGGTGCTTTTAAACAGCCTGAGTTTAATCTAATTTTTAAAGAAACTAATCTACAATGGAAAAAATGGAAATTTCAAAAAACTCAAGCTACATTAAATATAAATACAAAAGATAAAAAATGGCTTTTTGATTTATCCGCTACTCAGCTCGATAATAAGCTTTTTAAATTTTATCCTTTTAAATTAAAATTATCTGGATCTTTATTACCTTTTTCACTCCATGGAATTTTATCTGGATTTAAACTAAAAAAAATACTTTCAGATGGACAACTTACTAATATACTCTTTCCTACTACACAAATTAAAAGCACGATATCGAAATATGGGCTAGAGGCATCCCTACGACTATTTATAGAAAACAAAAATCAATTAATTGCCTATCTATTTCTACCAAAATATCAAGTATACTCAGAGTTGACACCTAAACAACCGATACGCGCTGACATTGATTTAAGGCTTAAAAATTTAAGTTTTTTAACACAATTACTCCCTGATCTTAAAAAGACTAAAGGGATTTTTAATGCTCAATTAAAAATTTCAGGTTCATTGAATAAACCTTTATTTAATCTAAACATTAATTTACAACAAGCAAGTACTGATATTTCCACTTTAGGCCTTAATTTAAAAAAAATAAAATGTCAGCTGCATACTAATGAAAATACTTTATTAGGTATTGGGCAAGTATATTCTGGAAATGGGTCCATAGAATTCCATACTGCCAGCGATCTATTAAAACCCTACTTGCCAACAACAATAGATATACAAGGAAAGGATGTGACTATTATCCATAATTCAGAATATCAAATAACTGCTTCTCCAAAATTAAAAATTCAAGCGAACCTTCAAAAAATTAAAATAGAAGGCTCTATTCTATTCCCAAAAGCTAAAATTAATCCTAAAAATAATAATCTTGCTGATTTATCTGAAGACGTACAGTTTGTTGGTGAGAATAAAAAAAATTTAACTTTTCCTTTTATTTTAAAAAACGATATTAAAATAGAAATGGGTGACGATATTCAGCTGAAATATAAAGGGCTTAGCACTAAATTAACCGGATCGCTCATTATAAAACACGAATCTGACCATCCTATATTAGCAACAGGGCAGCTAAAGTTTTTTCGGGGCGGGTACAATTATTTCGCTCAAAGTCTAAAACTAACATCCGATTCTACATTAAATTTCGCTAATTCACCTATTAACAATCCCACGATTAACATTACAGCGAGTCGAAATATTTTAATCATGCCCATATCCGCTACCTCTCGATCAATACCTACTCCAGCAGAGATAGGTCTACACATAAAAGGAACGCTACAAAACCCTCAGATCACTTTATTTGTAAAGCCATCTAATATAATCAAATCACAATTAGATATTTTGTCTTATTTAATTACTGGTCAGGCAAGTTATCAATTAAGCGCTGAAAGTACACAATTACTATTAAGCGCTGTCAGCAATTTAGGAAATGAAAACAACGTTGGTCAACTTATTAATAAGTTTCAGAAAAAAATAGGTTTAGATCAACTGACTATAGGAGCTAAACCCATCTTTAATACCCGTACTAATAACTTCCAACAAAACATTTCATTAATAATTGGAAAAAATCTTTCTCCAAAACTTAATTTATCCTATAGTTTTGGGTTACTCGACCAGATCAATATTTTAGAAATAAATTATATTCTAAACAAAAATTTTTCACTAAAAACTACCCGTAGTGATTTTGCTAATAGTTTGGATTTATTCTATAAGTTGGAAAAAAATTAATAATCATTTATTAAGTAATACATCAAATATCAGAAAAAAGTTAAATAAATAATTATTAATAAATACCAAATAAGTTATTTATCTTTTCCTTGAAAAATAAATTAATTTATCTATGATTTTTTGAGCACTATCAGGGTGCTCAAACTTCTTCAATTGGTCTTTTATCTGTTCCAAAGTTTCAAAGCTTTTGAGTACTGTTTCAAGTAATTTCTCATCCGAAAATTCTTCGGAATAAATAACTTTACTTAAGCCTCGACGAGAAAAATACTTTGCATTAACAATTTGATCACCTCGACTTGCTTTTTTTGACAATGGTAACAAAATATGTGGTTTGTGTAAGGTTAATAATTCATAAATGGAAGTAGCGCCCGCTCGACTAATCACTAAATCGGCACTCGCCAGGACGTCAGCCAATTCATTTTGTAGATACTCGAATTGTTTATAATCTTTTATTTCTGAAAATGCAGGATCTAATTTATTTTTACCGCAAATATGAATTACCTGAAATTTTTCTGTTAAAGGGACTATTAGACATCGAATACTTTTGTTTATATCTCTCGAACCTAAACCACCTGCCATAATCAATAAAACTGGTTTTTTTTTATCGAAAAAACCACAAATTTTTAAACCCTTTTCAGGGTCTCCATCTAATAAAAAAGATCGAATCGGCATACCTGTTAGCAATACTTTAGAAGAGTTTTTAAAATATCGAACGGTTTCAGAAAATGTAAGACAAATCAATTTCGCAAAAGGAAAACTAAGCCGATTGGCCAAACCTGGTGTGAGATCCGATTCATGAATTACGGCTGGAATTCCATTTAATTTAGCTGCAATAACGACAGGCAAAGCAACAAAACCACCTTTAGAGAAAATAACATCTGGTTTGATTCTTCGACAAATTAAAAAGCTTTGTATGATACCTAGGAATAATTGAAAAGGAGTTAATAAATTTTTACATGTCCAATATCGGTGTAATTTACCCACCGTAATACCATAGTAAGGAATATTTAAGCGTTTAATAAGTGAGTGCTCTATCCCTTTTTTAGAACCCACATAAAAAATAACTACGTTTTCATTCTGTAAAGCGGATATTAAAGGTAAACTGGGTGTAACATGCCCCGATGAACCACCTCCAGTAAAAATCATTTTAATTTTTTTTTGCATAATAAAAATTTAAACAGTAGGATTAGAGTTCAATTCCAATTTACCTTCAAGATGTACATCTTGAGGAACTTCTGGAGGTAAAATCCCCTCATTAGAAAAGCGCTCCCACAAACTAAATAAGAATTGCGAACGAACACCCGAACGTGAACTAATATGATTCAGATCAACATAATACTCAACTTTAAACTCTAATAAAACTTGATCAATTTCTTTAAAATAAACTTCTGGTTTAGGATTGGTTAAAATTTTTGATACGGTGGCTAATACTTCTAGAATAATATCTTTTATACGCTGTGGATTATCTTTTCGATTTGTTCTAATCGTTACCAAGGCGCGCACTACGCTATCACGATGCGTCCAATTAATAAAATTTTTACTAAAAATATCTGCATTAGGAACTAACAACTCTTGACGGTCATCAGTTGTTACGGTAATGGAACGGGCCCCAATATGAGATACCTGACCATCATAATTACCCACTGTAACCCAATCCCCGACTTTTACGGGTCTCTCAAGTAGTAAAAAAATTCCAGTAAAAAAATTGTTAAATAAATCACGTAATCCTAACCCGACACCTAAAGAGAAAAGACCTAAAATAACAGAAATGTTTCCCCAGTTTAAGCCTAGAATGTTTAACCCAATAGTAATCCCAATTGCAATGAGCGTATAATGTGTAAAAATAGCCAAACTATTTCGTAAGCCTAAATCCTTGGTATGTGCGAACAACCAGCGATAAGCAAATTCTCGCGACCAATGAGCTATCCAAATTAAAATCACTACTAATACAGCTAATTGTAAAATAGTTAAACCTGTTACAGTTGCGGTACTCGCTATAACGAATAATTTTTTTGAAAGTAATTTTTCTAGGCTAGTATTAAATAACGGAACCTGATCCCCCCAACCATAAAGTTCAAATAAAGCCATTATTGATAAAATTAATAATGCTAATTTTAAAATTTGATGCAATGGTTTTAATAAAGCTTGACTCCACAACCAACCATTTCTGAAATAACGAATACACTGTTCGGAAGCCCAACGGACTAATTCATCTAAAAGCCCTCTGAGTAACAGATAAGCAGTCAAAGCAACTAAGAATAAACCTTGATAGTGAGCAATGGCCCAAGCTAATTCAACATATCCCACTAAACCTATCAATGCATTAGTTAATAAACTGAAGGGTATTAAAAAACTTAACCATCGAATAACCCGCTTTAAATAAGCATGTTTATTTTCTATATATGGCTCAAGCAATGTAGGTACCACTTCCCAGCTTTTCATCAAGACTAAAGCTACGATGAGTAGAAACAACATAAATAGACGGCCAAACAAATCTTGAATTTCATAATTAACTGGTAATTGATTAACTAATATCGTTGCTAATGTTACAATACCTCCAATCAACAGCGTAGTTCGCAAACGATAATACAGTTTGATATCATGACCACTTTCATCGGTGGTATTCTCCAGAAGCAAAATATGGGCGAGTTGAATAACAATACTAAATATTAGGCAAACAACGCCCATAATAATAATCAAAGAAAATAATTTAATGGGGATATTTAATAAAAATAATAACCCTATTAAGCCTACTAATAACATAATACCGGATAAATGGCGCTGTAATAACTGCAATACAACTATCACCGTTTGTGCAGAAAAAAATCCTCGACTACGTTGTTGCAAACGTACTCTATCTACAGCTAAAAATCGTCTTAGCTTTAACCAAATAGTAAACCATATTAGTACCCCCAGTAATGCAATAAGCCATTGCCAAGTTGATACTAGTTCTAGCTTGTTAGAAACAGGCTCATACAGTCCTGCTAATTTATCTATTAATAATGTAGGAATTTGAAAAATAGTTTTAGCTAAACCAACCCAAGCATTCAAACTCCAACCGGGTAAGGCTTGTCTATTTGCAAGTTGTAGTTTTAATTGTTTTGCGATAAATATTTGTTGAGTTTTGGCATCTTTAGCTAATTGCTGAATTCTTTCAAATAAATTTTGATAGGCAAGAATTATTTCTTTTAAAGGAGTTATTTTTAACTGATCCTGTGCAAAACTTGACTCTTTTTCTTTTAAATTCTTATTGATTAAATTCAAATAATTCTGGAGAAATTTGATTTTATTTTGAACAAGATCAACGGAATAATTGATTTGATCATCTAGAGTTTCAATTTGATGCTGTAAATTACTTAGGGTACTTAATGATAATTTTTGATTAAATGTAGAAGCTAAATCCTGTAATTTATTAGATATTTTAGCGATATTCAATTCAGTCTCAAGCAAATTGTTTTTTTCTTGAGCTTCAAATATATTAAATTCTATTTGATCATACGAATAATTATCAATAAACCCTTTGACTTCAGCTTTATTTAATTCTTCACTCCATTGACTTAAACGTTGCATCCATTTTTGTTGATCTTGTTGCAGACGCCCAGCTAATATATTTAAAGATTCTTGACGTAGAGCGTGTTGTTGTAATTGATAATTTCTTTGTAAATTTTCTCGCCATTCCTCAGCAAAATTAATAGTTTGTTGTATCGTATCACGCGAATTTTGTAAAACTTTAATGCGTTTTTTCTGTAAATTGAATAGATTTCTTCGTTCTGGTAAAGCTTGTTGTAACTGTGTCTGTTGCTGTTGAATTTCTTGACCAGATAAAATGGGCGATGATGAAATTTCTGATTGATCCGGTGAGTTTCGAATGGATTCTTGAATCAAATCAGAAGACTGTTGAGCCGTTTTTAGACTTAAGTTAATACTTTCTAAATCCGCTTTTGTCATAGCAATCATTAAATCAAGATGACGTAAGGATTGTGTACTAATAATCGGTATTATAATGCTCTGTTCATTACGTAAATCTTGTAACTTTCTTTTAAGTAAATCACTATGAATTTGATCGGCTACTAATTGTTGCTGAGTTAAACTCACTAAAGGAGATTCATTAAGCTCAGAATAAGCGGGCGAATAAACACCTCCTAATAAAAAAATAACTAATAAAAAAAATAGCTTGTACAAACTATGCCTCAGGGTAAAGGTAAAGGTTGCTCAGTTACATTTACAACGCTTTTACGCGAAGAAGAACGCCATTTCATCCAAACGTAAACAGGCGCACTACTTAGTAATAATAACGTCCCATAAAATACTGTTTCTTTACCAGAACCTATAATGACCCAAAAAGAATAGATTCCAGCTAAAATTGCAATAATCACTGAACCCAATAATTTTCTACCTTTTTTAAAAAGTCCAGGATATTTAAAAAAGATCACTAACTCAGACATCGTAGTTAAAAAATAGGGAATCAGCGAAGCTAAAGTGGCTAGTAAGATAATAATTGTAAATTGTTTAACCAAACTATGCTTTAAGGTCATCAAAAGCAGGAGACTAATTAAGATGCTAGAAATAACTAAACCAACCACGGGCGTACCGTTTGCAGTCCTTTTTAAAAAAATACCCGGAAATAGTTTATCCTGTGCAGCGGCTAATGGAATTTGACCTTGAAGTAAAATCCAACCGTTTAAAGCCCCTAAACAAGAAATAACTGCTCCAATAGCAACTAATGTGCTTCCTATCGGCCCAAACATAATCTTAGCTGCATCGGCATAGGGAGCGGTAGAATTTGCTAATTCTGTTAATGGCATCACACCCATCACTGCAATACTACTTAATATGTAAACAATAGTCGTTATGATAACTCCAAGAATAGTCGCTTTAGGAATTGTGCGATTAGGGTCATTGACATGCCCAGCAGGTACTGAAGCCGATTCCAAGCCAATAAAAGACCATAAAGTTAAAGTGGCTGCACTACTAAATGCACTTAAATTAGATTGACCTGATAAATTGAATGCGCTCAAAAAATGAGGATGTATATAAAAAGTACCGACTAAAGCAATAAGTAATAATGGGATCAACTTTAAAATGGTTGTCAATAACTGAAAAATCCCTGCATGTCGAACCCCTAAAATATTAATAAAGGTTATTAGCCAAACTAAACTAATACTAAATAAGCAAGCTCCTAAGGTATTCTTAGCCAATAGAGGCCAGAAAAAACTTAAATACCCTGTTAAAGCAACAACTATTGCAGCATTACCTACCCACAAAGCAATCCAATAATTATAGGCCATCTGAAATCCAACAAAATCACCAAATGCCTCTCGACAATAGGCATAAGGTCCTCCGATAAGCGGCATTACATTAGCTAGCTTAGCAAATACTAGTGCTATTAACAAAGCGCCCGTCGCTGTAACAGTCCAAGAAAGCAAGCTAATACTGCCATAGGCAGCTAAGGAGGCTGGTAATAAAAATATTCCTGAACCTATCATATTTCCAGTCACTAGCGCAGTTAACATCCACAACCCTAATTTTTGTTGTTTCATTTCTTTGGACATCTTGAATCTACCCCTAAATTTTGCGCAGAATAAAACGCTATGTCATTATACCCATCTCAACTCTTAATGCGAAAATTTTATGCCAAAAATCCCAGGCCTTTATGTGGTCGCCACACCTATAGGCAATTTAGAAGATTTTAGCAGTAGGGCAATAGAAACTTTAAAAAATGTCGATCAAATTGCTGTCGAAAATACCCGACATAGTCAAAAGCTATTTAAGCATTTTGGCATTAATACTCCATTAGTTTTACTGCACGAACACAATGAAATCATCACTTCCAAAGTGCTTTTAGCCTTACTAAAGAAAAACCAATCTATCGCTTTGATTAGTGACGCTGGAACACCCTTGATTAATGATCCAGGCTATCATTTAGTCAAATTAGCACGTCAAAATAAAATACGAGTTATTCCTATCCCTGGCCCCTGTGCCTTAATAGCCGCTTTGTGCGCTTCGGGTTTAGCTTGTGATAAATTTATTTTTGAAGGCTTCTTACCTGAAAAAAGCATCGCTCGACAAAAAAAATTACAAAAACTCTTAATTGAAACAAGAACCATTATTTTCTATGAGGCACCACATCGTATTTTAGCGTTGATCGATGATATGCTTACTGTGTTTGGACCTCAACGTTATGTTGTTTTGGCCAGAGAATTAACGAAAACCTTTGAAACCCTACATGGAGATAACTTAGAACAACTAAAAATTTGGCTTAACTCGGATAAAAATCAACAAAAAGGCGAATTTGTCGTCCTCGTGGAAGGATCAGAGTACCTAAACCCTTATGAAAGAGACATCCAACGCATTTTAGATATTTTATTAAGTGAGCTACCCATTAAGCAAGCAACTTCTCTTGCTGCTAAAATAACCCATGAAAAAAAAAACAAACTCTATGCTTTGGCATTGGCTTTAACTGGTAAATAAGTATGAATGATAACTCTTTTGAAATCTTTCAACGTGGAAGTATGGAAATACTTGTTGTCGAGGAATTAAAACGTAAATTAAAAAAAAATAAACCTTTACGCATTAAAGCAGGTTTTGATCCAACCGCTCCTGATTTACATCTAGGACATACCGTTCTTCTTAATAAACTCCGCCAATTACAGGACTTAGGCCATGAAATTGATATTGTCATTGGTGACTTTACGGCACTCATTGGAGACCCCTCCGGTAAAAATATGACTCGGCCTCCTTTAAGTATCGATGAGGTTGTTGCCAATACTAAAACCTATGAACAGCAATTGAGTAAAGTATTAGATTCTAAAAAAACTCATTTAAGATTTAATTCTAAATGGTTAGGAAAACTATCTGTTACGGATTTAATTAAACTGGCTTCATCCTATACAGTAGCAAGAATGCTAGAAAGAGATGACTTTCATCAACGCTATCGTCAGCACCAATCCATTGCAATTCATGAGTTTTTATATCCTTTACTTCAGGGCTATGATTCCGTGGCATTAAAAACTGATATGGAATGTGGTGGCAATGATCAAAAATTTAATCTATTGCTAGGAAGAGAATTACAAAAACATTTTAAACAAACACCACAAATAATTTTAACAATGCCTTTGTTAGAAGGTTTAGATGGTATCCAAAAAATGTCTAAATCTCTAAATAATTATATCGCAGTTGATGAACCTGCAAATGATATGTTTGGAAAAATCATGTCGATTTCTGATGAATTAATGTGGCGTTATTTTGAACTACTTTCATTTAAAAAGTCTTTACAAGATATTAAATCGATGCAGCAAGAAGTCGTTCAAGGAATAGCCAACCCACGAGATTTTAAAATTGAATTAGCCTTAGAAATTATTGAGCGTTTTCACACTAAAGCAGATGCTGAAAAGGCATTACTAGAATTTCAACATCGATTTAGAGAGGGTGCCATTCCTTCAGACATTAAAGAGCTGAACATCCGCATATCCGGAGAAAATTTATCGATCGCTAACTTATTAAAGCAAGCCGGTTTGGTAACAAGCACCTCAGAAGCCTTGCGTTCAATTGATGCAGGCGCTGTTAAAGTTGACTCACTAAAAATTGAAAATAAAAAGTTATTAATTAAACCTGGCTCAACGCATGTTTACCAAGTTGGTAAACGACGTTTTGCTAAGATAACACTTCTACATAAATAATACTTTTATGAGAGCGGCTCTCGGCTTACACCGGCTAATTCCAAACGTTGTAGATAATAATTCCAATATTCCATATGATGTTTACATAGTTCATAGAGTGTTTCCCAACTATAGATTCCTGACTTATGGCTATCGTCAAAGAGTAATCGCACTGCATAATGACCCACTGGCTCTATGTTAGTGATATTCACATTTTTTTTACCGCTGATTAATTTCCCTTCGTTAAAGCCATGCCCCTTTACTTCAGCAGAAGGCGAGAAAACTCTTAAATATTCACAGGGTAAATTAAATTTTTCGCCATTATCAAACTTAATCTCTAATATTCGTGTTTTTTGAAAAAATTTTATATTGATAGGAGCAGTCGTCATATCTTACAAAATAAAATGACTGGTATCTTGATGCTGCGCTAAAGGTGTTAGATGTTTATCGACATACTTAATATCAATGTTTATATTTTTATCCACATAATTTGCTGCTTCAAAAGATATCTCTTCTAATAATCGTTCCATCACCGTGTATAAACGACGGGCGCCAATATTTTCAGTCTTTTCGTTCAGATCATAAGCGATCTCAGCGATACGTCGAATAGCGAGTTTATCAAAATTTAATACGAGCCCTTCTGTAGCTAATAAGGCCTGATATTGCGCGATCAACGATGCTTTGGGCTCAACTAAAATACGCTCAAAATCCTTTGCGGTTAATGCTTTTAATTCTACTCGAATCGGTAAACGCCCTTGTAATTCAGGAATCAAATCAGAAGGTTTTGATACATGAAAAGCACCCGCAGCAATAAACAAGATATGATCCGTCTTGACCATACCATACTTTGTCGAAACAGTACAACCTTCGATTAAAGGTAATAAATCCCGTTGCACGCCCTCACGAGAAACATCCGCCCCACTCACTTCCCCGCGACGACATACTTTATCAATTTCATCAATGAACACTATTCCACATTGCTCTACCCATTCAATTGCTTTTCGCTTCAAATCTTCTTCATCGAGTAATTTACCGGCTTCTTCTTTTTGAATCGCAGCTAAAGCATCTTTTACCTTCATTCGACGCGTGCGAGTGCGTGTCGTACCAATACTTTGCAACATGTTTTGTAATTGGTTAGTCATATCTTCCATGCCAGGAGGTCCCATAATTTCTACTCCTGCAGGTAAAGCAGCTAATTCGACATCGATTTCTTTATCATTTAAAAGCCCCATTCGCAATTGCTTTAAAAAGACATTTCTTGCAATTGATTTCTCTTTATTTTTAAGCTCATCGGATTCATTTTTAGTGGTCAAACGTGCAGGAGGAATAAAACTATCAATAATTTTATTTTCTGCAGCTTCTAAAACCTTAGACTGTAAGCGATTAATTTCTTCTTCGCGTAAAGATTTAAATGCCGTATCTACTAAATCTCTTGGAATAGAATCCACATCCCGCCCAATATAACCCACTTCAGTAAATTTTGTGGCCTCTACTTTTACAAATGGAGAATCAGCCAACTTGGCCGTTCGACGACAAATTTCAGTTTTCCCTACACCAGAAGAACCAATCATAAGTATATTCTTGGGAGTTACCTCGTCTCTTAAATCGGGATCAAGTAGCATACGACGTTTGCGGTTACGCAAAGCAATTGCAATAGCTCTCTTAGCTTCATTTTGTCCAATAATAAAACGATCCAATTCAAATACTATTTGTTCAGGCGTCATATCCATTTTATTAAAATAATTGGTCGTCCCAACAAATAAATTTGAGTCTTGATTGGATTGAACGATATCTTCTGAAAAATTAGCGTCAGTCATAGTTAGCTCAGAAACTTGGGTTTCATTAGTAGATGAATTAAAATTAGTTTTCATTATTAAATATTAGTTTATGTGTCATAATTATTTTTTAGCGTTCATAGAATCAATTTCTTCAATTGTACGATGATGATTTGTGAAAACACAGATGTCTGCGGCAATAATTAAGCTCTTTTCAACAATACTACGAGCATTTAACTTAGTGTTTTGAAATAGTGCTAATGCAGCAGATTGTGCATAGGCTCCACCAGAACCTATGGCGATTAGATCATGCTCTGGCTCAATAACATCTCCATTTCCACTTAACATAAAAGATTTTTCTTTATCGGCAACGGCAAGCATGGCCTCTAAACGTCGTAAAACTCGATCAGAACGCCAGTCCTTGGCGAGTTCAACGGAAGCGCGGTCTAATCGACCATTACATTCTTTAAGCTTATTTTCAAAACGTTCTATCAAAGTAAAAGCATCAGCAGTTGCCCCTGCAAATCCAACTAATACTTGACCATCGTATAATTTACGTATCTTACGAGCGTTTCCTTTTAAAACAATTGCATTGCCTAAAGTAACTTGACCATCTCCACCAATAACGACTTTACCGTTACGCCGAACTAATAATATTGTTGTACCATGTAATGACTGCACTTTTTACTCTTTAATTAATTTATTTAAAAGGACGTTTAAATTAACACTATGGTGACTTATTTACCATTTTCAAGGCCTAGGTAGGATCTTAATTTCCTCTTTTATTGGGCAATTTTAATTAAAACGGCGCTTAATCCAGCTTCACTTAAGCGTCTCTTTTCATCTGTAAGCTTATTTACATCAGCAGGCCCTAAGAAAATCTGATAGACTGGCTTTCCATTAATTAAACTGATTTTTTTCTTTACGGGAAATCCCTTCAATAGCGCTTGAGCCTGTAATTGCTGTGCCTGCTCTCGAATAATAAAATTACCTAGCAATAGCATATAACCGTCATGACTGGATTGACCCATTTCTTCTTCTAATTGCTTTTTAGCCTCAGCGATAGCGACTTGTTCTGGTGTTGGTGTTGGTGGACTCAGCATTTCATTGATAGCGGGTCCTGATGAAGAAGAAATTACTGTACTCATAGACTTAGCTTCAGGTATTTCCTTGATTGCTGAACGTACTCGGGGGGACAAATTCAAACCCTCTTGAGGTAAGATATTATAGAAATCAAACTTTGGCTCTGGTGATGGCGGTGCAGAATATGCTCCAACTGTTTTTTTATTGACTTTCTTTTCAGCTAACTGAATGGTTTTTTCCTTACGAATAGGATTAAGAAAAAATACGCCAAAAATAAATAAACCTACTGAAATACCTAATATCACCCAAAGAGAACGATCTTTCTTACGTTTAGGTGTTAAATATTTGTGTTTTATGTATTTTTTTGCATAATCTTTAGCCATTACATTGTTTCCAAAGTCTCTACACCTAATAGGTTTAAACCATTTTTAATGACTTGAGCAACTGCTGCAATTAAATTTAATCGGGCGTTTCGCAAGTTATCATCCTCTGTTAAAAAAACGAATGAATTATAATAAACATGAAACGCTTGTGCTATATCCCTCAAATAATGCGCAAGAAGATGCGGCTCATAAGTAAGCGCCGCTAATTCTAATATTTCAGGATATCGGCTCAGTAACACTAACAAATTCTGTTCTTGTGTTTTATTTAATTCTTTAAGCGCATTCATTCCTAAGGATTTTTCCCAAACCCATTGCTTTGCGGCAAGTTGACGCATGACACTGCATATTCGTGCATAAGCATATTGCACATAGTAGACAGGATTAGCATTCGACTGTTCTTTAGCAAGCTCAAGATCAAAATCCATATGCTGATCTGCGCGTCGCAGTACATAAAAAAAACGCGTGGCATCTGTGCCCACTTCTTCTCGAAGCTCCCGTAAAGTAATAAACTCTCCACTACGAGTAGACATCTGAATTTTTTTATCTTTACGATAAAGGATAGCAAACTGCACTAATAAAGCCTTTAAACTATCTGCTGAAAATCCCAAAGCTTGAATAACAGCATGAATCCTGGGCACATATCCATGGTGATCGGATCCTAATACGTTGATTATTTTTTTAAATTGGCGTTTTTCAAAAATAAATAATCGATAAGCCGCATCTGCGGCAAAATAGGTTGGCTGACCATTCTCACGGAGTAATACCCGATCTTTATCATCACCAAAGTCCGTCGATTTAAACCATAAAGCACCCTTGGCTTCATAGGTTTTTCCACTTATTTTTAAGCGGTTTATAGTTTCATTGACAAAGCCTTGCTTAAACAAACTACTTTCTGAAAACCACTTATCAAAATTTACCCTAAATGCACTCAGATCCTCTTTAATATCCGTTAAAATAGAACTTAAACCAAGTTCAAATATCTTTTCGTAATCTAAATTACCGAGTAAAGCCTTGGCTTGATTAATAAGACCATCAATATGTTGTTCTTTGTTTCCGCCCTGAGACTCATCAACGGGAACATTTTTAAATACTAATTCAACTGATTTAAAAAAACGTCTGTCATACTGTAAAAAGAGTTGTTTAGCAATCTTCTGGACATAAACTCCTCGGTAGGCATTACTAGGAAAAGCAAATTTTTCACCACAGATCTCTAAATAACGTAGCCAAACACTCGTGGCCAAAATATCCATTTGCCTTCCGGCATCATTAATATAATATTCTGCACAAACCTTATAGCCCACCGTTTTTAACAGTCTTGCTATAGAGTCCCCATAGGCAGCCCCTCGACCATGTCCTACATGTAAAGGACCGGTGGGATTAGCAGAAACAAATTCAAGCAAAACAGGTTCATTACCCCCCGTATTCGAAACACCAAATTGTTCTTTTTGACTTAGGATTTGAGGAATAACATCATACCAAATAGATTTTTTTAAAAAGAAGTTAATAAATCCCGGCTTTGCTATCTCAACTTTTTCTAGTTTAGAATTTTTCGAGCTACAATCGATATTCGATTTAATTTTTTTAGCTAATTCCAAGGGAGAGATTTGTAATTTATTTGCCAAGACTAAAGCAATATTACTAGAAAAGTCACCATGCGATTTCTCTCTGGCATAATCAACTTGAACTGCCAGAGAGGAGTCTAAAGGGAGTTCGCCCATGCTTAACAAAGCGTTTTTAATTTCTTGTTGCACTATGCGCTTCATAAGAATAATCACTAGATAATCAGAAGAAACGAGATTATAGCGTAATACGCTTCAGGAAAAATAGCCAATAGGGGGGAATAAAAATTAAGGAGTTACGCGAAAAACGATCTTTTTCGGTATGGCTTCGCTTCCAACAGGGTTAATATTCCTCAAAATAATAATAAGGGTAAAAGCTCATGAAAGTCTTCGCTCATTGTTTATTTATCTATTTGACCTTCTTTAGCTTACCAAGCCATGCACAATACTCTCAAAGAGATCTTATCATAAGCAAAAATATTGCTATAAATGACTTTGATAGTTTAGATATTCAAGGACCTATCAATGTTTATATTGATGCAACCCAAACCCATACATCTTTACAAGTTCTAGGGGATGCAAAAAGAGTTTTTGCAGTCACTTACAAAGAAAAAAACCATATTCTTCATCTTAGTACAAAACCAATTTATTGGCCAAAGCCTGGGGAAAGGCTAACAGTCCGAGTCAATGTCTTACCTACGCAAATAAAAAAAATCCTGTTTAATAGTAATGCTACGCTGTTTGGCAAAGGTTTAATGGGCTCATTATCGCTTCATACTTGCGGTGTTGGCCAAATTAACCTTTATGGCAATAAATTAAATCTAAAATCCCTTTATAGTAAGGGTAACAAAAGCATTATTCTTCATAATCTGCTTAGCTCTAACCTTAAAATAAAAGCACATAATTCCCATCAAATTGTTCTTCAAGGCAGTGTTTTATTAAATTCGATCGACTCTAACGGAGATGGAAGTTTATGGATTTATTGGATTAATAGTCCCTATTTAACCATTAATGCGAGCGGTAAAGAACGAATTCTTCTATCAGGAGTCGCCAAAACACTTGATATTAACTTATCTCAAAATGCTCAGTTACTCGCCCAAAAACTACATGCAAATAAAGGGTTTATTAAAACTAAAAATCAAGCCCAAGCAAACGTTAACATTAGAAACACATTAAGCGCATTTGCTAAGAACAAAAGTATAATTTACTACTTAACCCCGGTAAATTTTATAAGTAAAAACTCAGAAGGGAGAGGGCTGATTCTTGCTAAGAACTAGTTAGGGCTTAATTAGGGGGTTATTTTTTACCAAAATAATCTCAACTCGTCGATTAAAGCTACTTCCTTTAACATTTCGATTGCTTGCAATAAAATCACGTCCACCATATCCCATAGTACGCAAACGTTGCGAACCTATTCCATGTAGCCATAAAAAATTTGTAATAACTTCTGCTTGCTCTTCTGTAATAGTAGAGGCAGTTTGCGAATCATAAAGATCATCACTGTAGCCAACTACTTGGATTAAACCACTCCCATAAGATTTTACAAGTTTGATAGTTTGGCTAAGCTGATGGGCACAGCGGGTAGTCAATTTTCCATTGGGTCGAAAACAAACATCACTATAAGCAATAACTCTAAGTCGATCAGCACTTTGGATAACTTGTATAGCAGAAGATGGTAGTAATGTTTTCTTTGAAGGGCCACTATCTACCGGAGGATTTACAACACATCCAGTTAAAACAAGTAAAGTCGTACATAACGCACAACAAAAAAATAATGCTTTTTTTTTCATGATCTTTCTCATTTTATTCTAAAAAGCTAATCAGCTTTTTTACGTAACTTAGCATAATAAAAACCTTCAGGTCCATTAATTTGAGGGAAAATCTGTCTTCCTATTATGCAAGCGACACCCCAGGTTTCTCCAATGACCTCTTCTATAGCATCTGCGTAATGTGATAAAAAGCGGTGTAAAACTTCAACATTTTCCTCTGGTAAGACAGAACAAGTTGCATACAATAAAATTCCATTGGGTTTTAGTAACCCCCAAAGACTTGATAGGAGCTGATATTGTTGTTCAGCTAATTGAGCAATATCCTCCTTTTTACGTAAAATTTTAATATCCGGGTGCTTGCGAATAACTCCCGTACCAGAGCAAGGTGCATCTAATAAAATTCTATCAAAAAAATCCCCTTTCCAAGTCGTTTTAAGGTTTTGTGCTTTTGCATAAAGCAATTGTACTTTAGTATCAGTCAAGCCCAAGCGACATAGATTATCCTTAACTTTTTTTAGTCGGATTGCATCTTGATCGACAGCCACACATTCTAATAAATCAGGTTGTTTTTCCAAAATATGTGATGTTTTTCCTCCGGGTGCTGCACAAGCATCCAAAACCCGCAAACCTGGCTCCAATGATAATAGATTGGCAGCCAGTTGTGCTGCCGTATCTTGTATTGATATTTCTCCTTCCAAAAAACCGGGTAATTTAAATACCGAATAAGATTTATCGAGTATAATTCCTGCAGAACTCAATTCACTTAGTTCGCTTTTTATCGCTTTATCTTTCAATTTATGCTGATACTTGTCTCGAGTAATTTTCAAAAAATTAACACGCAAGCTCATAGACGGTAAATAATTATTGGCCGCTATGATTGTTTGCCATTCATTCGGCCAAGCTCGTTGTAGTCTTTTAATTAACCAATTGGGATGAGCAAACTGAGTATTTTTATTTAAGTTTTTTAACAAACTGAACTTTTGTCTTTGGAATGATCGTAATACTCCGTTTATTAATGGTACTGCCCAAACCTTACGAAGTTCTTTTGCGGCCTGTACCGTTTCATGAATGGCTGCATGCGGGGACGTTAAATAGTTCAGCTCATAAAGACCTATCAATAATAAGACTTCAACATCCTGATCAGCTACGTTAAAAGGTTTTTTTAGTAAAAAGGAACAAAGCTTTTTCAAAGGAAGATACCAACGTACTACGCCATAACACAACCCCTCAATAAATCCTCTATCACGCGATGTAATATCCGTATTGAGACGGCTGGTTAAAGAATCTTTAAGTGATATTTTTTCTTTTAAAACACGTGAAATGATTTGTGCAGCAATTGCCCGAGAATTAGACATACATTTGATCTAGAATCGCACCTGCATGGAATAATTCCGATTTACCATGAATAAAGCTAGCAATCGGTAGGCATCTGCCTCCGGGCCATTGGACTTCTAAAAGACGTAATATACCTTTACCCGTCGCCACATCAATACCTTCTCGATCAACTTTTAAAATTAAACCTGGTTTTTCAGAAGTGACTTCATCAAGTACTTCCGCTTTACAAATTCGCAAAATAGACTTCCCTAATACAACACGCGCAATCGGTTTAGGATAAAAAGCACGGATCATTCTATCTAAATAAACAGCAGGTTTTTTCCAATCGATTTCTACCTCAGATTTATTAATTTTTTTTGCGTAAGTACTGTCTTTATCATTCTGTGGTTCTGAACGAAACGAGCCCCCTTCGATCATATTTAAACTTTCTAACAATGCCTCGGCACCTAAATCAGCTAATCGATCTTGTAATGTTTGATTGGTATCATTGGGCTCTATGGCACAAGAGAATTTCTTGATCATTTCACCCGTATCAAGACCTTCATCCATCTGCATAATGGTAACACCGGTTTCTCGATCCCCTGCTAGAATCGCCCGTTGTATAGGTGCAGCACCTCGCCAACGTGGTAATAAGGAGGCATGTACGTTGATACACCCAAAACGAGGTATGGCTAATACCTCTGGTGGTAGAATAAGTCCATAAGCCACCACTATCATCAAATCTGCATGAAGTCCCGCCATTTTTTTTTGTTCATTCACATCACGTAAACTAATAGGTTGGTAAACAGGAAGTTGGTTTTCTAAAGCCCGCTTTTTAACCGGGCTCATTGACAACTTTCGACCTCTTCCTGCACGTCGATCAGGCTGTGTATACACAGCGCATATTTTATAACTAGAGTTCAGCAAAGCTTGCAAACTAGGTAAAGCAAACCCAGGCGTCCCGGCAAAAATGAGTTTCAAGGTTTTCTCCTTTTCTTTATTTTATCTAGCTTTTTACGTGCTAATTGACGTTTAAGAGGGGATAAATGATCTAAAAATAAGGTGCCATTGAGATGGTCTATCTCATGCTGTATACAGTGGGCCAATAAATCTTCTGCTTCTATTTCATAAGGCTTCCCATGTCTATCTAGAGCCTGTAACTTAACCCACAGTGCTCGCGGAGCTTTGTCATAAATTCCTGGTACGGATAAACAACCTTCTTCCATTAACGCCTCACCTTTTTGCTCAACAATGATAGGATTAATTAAACACCAGGTTTTGGATTTATCATTAGAAATGTCAATAACCGCTAATTTTTTGCTAATAGCAATTTGCGGAGCCGCCAAACCTATGCCTTTAGCGGCATACATGGTCTCAAACATATCATCAATTAATTGCTGTAATGCTTCATCAAAAACAGTAACCGGCGCCGTAGGAGCGCGCAAACGTATATCAGGAACCTGGATAATAGGATAAATAGCCATAGGTATTACCTTCTTTATTCTCTCATAAAAAGGAAACGAGAATGCATATTTTTTTCATTAGTTAGATTATACTAAAACTAGTATCTAATAGACTAAAGATTAATTTTTCTTAGATCAATTTTTTAAGTTAATCCACTCCTTAACAGAAAAATAGACTCTTATAGTGCACAACTGTAATAAAATGACTCAATAGGTATAAAGCTTAATTTATATTATTTTACCAAATTTAGTTAATCTCACCTGCGTACGACAATCGTAAACTCGAACCGAATACGCGAAAGCAACATAATATCGATAATCGTAAAAGCTTAATAACTATAAAATTGGCTTGTAGTATACCCAAATTTTCAAAAAAACGAATCCTGCCAATTAATTAATGTATTAATTATTTATTCATTAAAGTCATTTTAATGCAAAATGGCCTATTAATTAGAATGATATAGCTAGAATACTATAGGGTTTAAGTTTATGTTTACACATTAAATCGTCAATCACTGATAAAAGCCAAGATATAATCACGATTATAATGAATGGTTGTGAAAATATTTGTGGTTACAGCTCGAAAGCTTCTTGGAAAAATTTAATACCTGTTTTAGCATAGATACTTGCCTGTTTTTCCATTAAAATAACGGCTGTTCTAAATCTCATAGTCTTTAATAAGGAAGTTGCACTTGAGTACTCACGATCCCTTACGTCTATTTTTTGCCGTCGAACTTAACTCCGCATTACGTCAAGCCCTATCTCAACTTATCGATGAACTTAAACAAGAGCCTTGGGGGCACCGTGTCAGATGGGTACACCCAGAAAACTTACATGTCACTTTACGTTTTCTAGGTACTACTAATCCTGAAAAAATTTCGGAATTAGCTCGAGATGCCCATAATGCAATAAATAAGATCGAGCCTTTTCCGTTGCAGTTACATAATATTCGTTTTTTTCCATCTCCTACAGCGCCACGTGCTATAGCGGCAGATATAATTCCAACTTCGGAACTCTTTGAGCTTGCTAATGCATTAGAGGAGGTCGCTTCGAATTTAGGCTTCACTCCAGAAACTAAGCCTTATTTACCCCATTTAACTTTAGGAAGAATTATTCATCATCACACGCCAAATTTACGAGAAGAATTAAATCTAAATACCGGCCCTATGATAGTCAATGAAATTGTACTTTTTAACAGTAAAAAAACTGAATACAGTCAGAATTATACGCCGCTTGAGTATATTTCTTTGCAGAAATCCAAAATAATTAGCAACACAGAGGTTTAAATTAATGGCGGAGAGGGTGGGATTCGAACCCACGTGGAACTTTAAATCCCCAACCGATTTCGAGTCGGCGCCATTATGACCACTTTGGTACCTCTCCGATAAACGCTTTTAATCCATTTGAAATCTAAGAGTTTTAATTAATTGGAGGTAGCAGATCAGGAAGTTCTGTAGGCCTACTACCAATATTCTGAGGAATAATATATCTCTCTTCTCTAGGAATCTGCAAACCTGCTGAAACTTCTAATATAGGTAACTCTTGACTATACAAATATTGTGAACGTTGTGTTTTTATATATTTATTAACCGAAGAGCAAGCCGATAAGTCTACAATAAAAAAGATCAAAATTAAATAAAAGAGCTTCGTTCTCATTTATGGCAAGGTCTCTAATAACTGGATAATACTTTTCAAATCAGTTTGATGTTTAGTTGATAACGTTGTCAGAGGTAACCGCAAAGTAGATGATGAGATCAAGCCTTTTTCTGCCGCTAACCATTTAACAGGTATCGGATTAGTTTCTATACACAATCCTTGATATAACGGACGAAGTCGTTGATCTATTTTCTCAGCAGCTTCCCAATCCTCTTTTTTAACAAACTCATAAAGCGTATGAACAGTCTGAGGCACAAGGTTTGCTGCTACAGAAACGACACCTTTACCGCCTATACGCATAATTTCTAAAGCAGTGTTATCATCTCCACTATAAACATCTATATTTTTACCACATAACTTTAAAATGGTTTTTGCTCGCTCGAACTGACCTTCTTTAATACCTACAATATTTGCAATACCCGCTAACTTTAGGACGGTTTCAGGTAATAAGTCACATCCGGTACGTCTAGGGACGTTATATAA
>Ga0222713_10002099_pt1 | contig 21494 bp, 27 predicted proteins | sample C33_649DmetaG_FD_165061 | JGI IMG/M metagenome (GOLD analysis project Ga0222713, IMG submission 165061) | Estuarine water microbial communities from San Francisco Bay, California, United States - C33_649D | ecosystem: Environmental > Aquatic > Marine > Unclassified | place: USA: California...
GTCCGCAAAACTAATTTGGCTTGCTCCTGTTGTAGAGCTATACATAACGAGGGCTGGACTTCCGGCGCCATCACCAATTTGAACAGTTGGTGCTGATGCAGCAGATGTAGTAATGACTGTTGAGCCCTTGACGCCAACATTCCCATTCGCATCAACAAACAACCGCCCAGTGCCATTAGTTGAGATGGCTACTTGGTCCGCACCAGGGGAATAGATGCCGGTGTTGGGATCAGACGAAAAAGAAATGCTTGGTAATGCTTCGGCTCCGGTTGCAAAAACACCAGAAGTGATGGTCGCAACGCCGCCGGTTACTGTTGTAAAGCTGCCCGCGTTTCCTGTTACGGTCGCGCCAGAAACAGTTGTAGTTCCCCGAATGGTCGCAGCAGTAACTGTACCCCCAAAGTTTCCGGTGGTGCCGGTAACGGTAGTACCAGAAACAGTCGCAAAATTAGCGGTTGTTCCCGTAACCGTTGTACCGGTAATCGTTGTGAAGCCCGCCGTGCCGCCGGTAATAACCGTAAATTGGGCCTGAGTTCCGGTAACTGTTGCCCCAGAAACAGTTGTAGTTCCAACAACAGTGGCAGCGGTTACGGTACCAGTAGTTGTAATGTTACCCGTAAAGGTTGGGTTTTGAACTAAACCAGAAATAGAAACACTGGTATCAGCGCCACCAGCGGTAAATGTGATGGTGTCAACTTTTATGGTACCGTAAGGCATTGGTCTTTCTGCTTTTTTCTTATTTTAACTGAAAGAATTAAGGCAGGATAATCAGTGGACCTTGGATAATAAAACCTGCAGTGCTACCGGAAACAACCCCTGAACAAACAATTGCCGGAGTGGCACCTGAAGGAGTCGTTACTGCAAGGGTTGATCCTGTGATATTTGTAAATTTAGCGGTATCACCAGTAATCGTTGCACCACTGATTTGAGTGGTACCAACAAAATTTACGCCAGTTACGTTTGTAAATTGTGCAGTTGATCCCGTGACGGTGGTGCCAGAAACAGTTACGAAATTAGCGGTTGTTCCTGTGACCGTTGTCCCAGTAACTGTAGTAAACCCTGCGGTGCCGCCTGTTAAAACAGTAAATTGACCTGTATTACCTGTAACCGTTGCTCCGGAAACACTGGTTGTTCCAACAACAGTAACCCCTGTAATATTTGTTGCATTTACTGTTGTTCCTGTAATAGAAGCACCTGAAAGTTGGCTGGTAAATGTACCGCTAATCCCCGTATAGGTAGCGCCTGTAATCGTGCCGGAAACAAATAAACCTGAGCCAGAGACAAAAACGCCCGATAAAACAGTAAAGTTACCGCTAATTGTCTGGTCTCCGGCAAAAGTTTGGTTGATAGCAGTTAAGAACTGGAAAAGACCACTCGTAAAGCTTGCGTTTCCGCCAGTTACCGTGTGGCCGGAAATCCGATCAGTAAATGTACCACTAACACCGGTAATAACAGTTGCCTGGACCGTATTTCCTGTCAGCGTTTGACCGGAAAGCTGTGTTGTAAATACACCTGAAACGCCTGTTAGCGTTGTGAATTTGCCAATGTTCCCTGTAACGGTTGCGCCAGATACTTCAGTGGTGAAAACACCTGAAATTCCTGTAACCGTGGTAGCCCGTACCGTATCTCCAGTAATAACAGCTCCCGAAAGCTGCGATGTGAAGACGCCACTTACGCCAGTAACTTGAGTGAACTGTGCCGTGGTACCAGTAAAGGTAACGCCTGAAACCGTTCCGTTGGTAACAGTAAGTCCAGATGCTATTGTTCCAGAAGAGCCAACTGTCAGTGTTCCACTTGTAGAAATATTGCCAGTAACAGTGATGTTTTGTTTAACAATTCCAGTGGTAATAATTGCCGTCTCGGCGGTTAATGTTGTGAAGTTGCCAATATTTCCTGTAATTGTTGCGCCACTTACTTGTGTGGTAAAAACTCCACTAACACCAGTAACGGTAGAAGCAAGGACCGTGTTGCCGGTAATCGTTGTACCACTTAATTGAGTTGTGAATACACCGCTAACACCGGTAATATTGCTAAATCGTCCGGTATCACCGGTGATAACTGCACCAGAAAGTTGGCTGGTGAAAACACCAGATACTCCAGTTACCGTAGCAAAACGTGCCGTATCTCCTGTAATAACAAGACCACTTAGGTTTTGATAAATACCAGAGGTGACACTGGCGGTTGTTCCTGTAAAAGTTTGTCCACTGATCGTGCCGGTAACACTAATGCCAGAGGCAAAGAAGCCGGAGCCACTAACGAATAAGTTACCTGAGACGGTATGGTTTCCTGTGGTTGTATGACTACCTGCAATCAGTGTTTGAAATGTGCCGGTCGTGAAGTTAGCATTTGTTCCGGTAACGGTTGCGCCTGAAAGTTGTGTTGTAAAAACACCAGAAATACCCGTAATTATCGACGCTCTTACCGTATTGCCAGTTATTGTTGCGCCAGAAAGCTGGGTTGTAAAAACTCCGCTAACGCCTGTGATAGTACTAAATCGACTTGTATCACCCGTGACAACTGCACCGGATAATTGACTTGTGAAAACACCTGAAACGCCTGTGACAGTGGAAGCCCTTACCGTGTTGCCGGTAATTGTTGCACCAGAAAGTTGGCTTGTGAACGTTCCGCTAACACCAGTGATGTTGGTAAAACGTGCCGTATCCCCGGTGATCGTGGAACCACTGATGGTACCGGTGGTTGTTAAGTTATTTTGAACGACGACGCCACTAAACGTAGCAAGGCCGGAGCTTGTAACTGTATTAAGGCTGGTAGCGCCACTAACCGTAAGATTGCCGGTGATCGTAACGTTTCCGGCAAACGTTTCTCCTGTGATGGTTGCGTAATACTGGTCTAAATAATTACGAAACTCGGTAAAAGTAATTTTTTTATTACGAAGCGTCGGGTCCACCTCAAAGACGTGGACAAGTGTCAACAGGTCCTGCTCGTTAACTTCTACCCCGCCAATCGCGGGGAATTCGCTGATTCTCCTGTTTGCCACCTACTGTTACGCCATATTCTTATTCTTCAATTATAAATGTCTTTGTCTAGCGAACTTTAATTTCGATTCGTGGAATTAAGTTTGCCGCTGTATTCCAGCTCCACTGAATTCCTGTTACAATTCCACAAGATAAAAGAATTAACAACAGAAGTTCTGCAACTGTTAAATTCCTACGAACATAAACAAGCTCTTTTTGTGCTGAAGGAATTGCCGTTTGTTGTACCAAGGTTTGCTGAATGGCCAATTCTCTGGCACGCGCCTTCATTTCTTCCAGTTGTTCTGGAGTGATTTGCGGAGGAGCAGGGGTTTGGCTGGGGGGAACAGGTTGTTCCATATCAAGCAAAATGTTTTCTTACACGTTAGCATCTAACCAAAGACTTTGTTGACATGGCTTACGGTTTAAGAAAAGGTTTAGAGGATATTGCTCACGAGTTGAAAGGCATTAGAAATATTTTGGCGTCTATGTGGCATAGCCGTTACGAAAACGAAGAAACGGACGTCCTAAATCCAGAGGCTTATGCCGACGAATATATTTCAACAGAAGAATGTGCTAAACGCCTGAACGTTTCAGATCAAACCCTTAGAAACTGGATGGCAATTGGCAGAAAGACACCGGACAAGGGCTGGGTCGAGGGCATTCATTACATTAATGCCTGCCCAAACCCCAGCAAAAAGGCAATCATTCGCATCCCCTGGAACAACCTGGTGCGGTCCTTTGCAAAAAATAGGGATCTTGGGTCGCACGACTATCAACGAGGATCTGGAAAACTGTACCAGTCTCCGCCAAGGGATTTTGACAACTAATGGCGCACCGTTTCAAGAGTTTTAAGATCAGCGAGGTAACTCTTGATAATTACGGAGAGGTGCTCCCGGAATCTTTGGCGCGTCAAGTAGAAATGTTTTTGCCTCCAGGGGGATCCTTTGATGTTGGATGCCTACGTCGATACCTGGAAAATTTAAAAAACTATGAAGAAGAAGACGCCAACTCGGGCATGACACTTGCCAATCGTTTGCGTCTTGCTTTTCGTGACATGAGCGCAGATACCATCTGCGGCAAATTTCCTCAGGCCGAGCTCCCGCTTAAAAGACGCCTTCGTTGCGTAGCAGAATATCTTATTCGCTCTGGAGAATTTGACAAAGTTAGGGATGCGGACGGAAAACTTGTTAAAAAAAGAGGTGTTCTTGGAAAAATGGTCGTTTTATACCAGCCAACAGATAAACTGATCGAATCACTCGCCAAGCAAGGACTGCTGGAATCATGAACCGTAGAGAAAAATTAATTGCGTCAGTTATCGGACCAGAGCTTGATGAGACAAAAGCAAAAATGCTTGAGAGCACCATGAAACTTATTCTTGGTGACATGGGCGAGCATTATTGCAAAATGTGGGATTACGAAGGTCCTGGCGTCATGGTGTTTCAACCTGAAAACATGGCACGCTCTATGTTTTTCTTGACACTCAAGGAGTTGCACGCAGCGCAAGAAGAGTGCGAACGTGACAATAACGGGGATATGGCTGAAACATTTCGTCGAATTTTGGATGCGGCACAGAAGATTGATCCGCAAGAAAAAGCTGGTTATGTCATCAATGATGGCGAAGGCATGCGTTATTTTGAAATTGATTACAACCGTGCCACAGAAAACTGATGGCTATTCAAAATATTTCAAAACACACGGAAGATCGCGAATTAATAACAAATTATGATCTTGTTGCCGCTGCACACGCTCTGCTTGATGGTATTGATTTAGACGTTGCAAGTTCTCCGCTGGCCAATACGTATGTAGAAGCAAAAGAATTCTATAGTCCACTGGATGACGGCTTAAACGCTCAGCAATGGTACGGAAGTGTCTACCTGTTTCCCCCCAGTGGCACGTATTTTTGGGAAAAGAAACAGCAAAGATGGAAGATGACAAGATCTACGTCTCCGTCTTTAATTTCTTCTCACGCTATTTGGTTTAGAAAAATAAGAAAAGCGTGGCTGGCTCGAGAAATCAAGCAAGGTTTGTACTTTACAAATTGTCCGGACATGATTAGGTATGAACAAAACCTGTTTGATTTTCCTGTGTGTATCTTGCGCACGCCTCCCAAGTTGGTTGTGAACACCAGTGGGGGAATTAAAGAGCAAAAAACATGCACTTCTTTTTTGGTTTATCTTCCTCCCGTTAACGAAGCGTCTGAGGCTACGGAACGTTTTATTGACATTTACGGAGAAAAAGGACGCATTCTGTGTTGATTTTTGTATACTGAACAACGATAGACAACTGTCATGAGCGTTCTTGCCGACTGGGAAATCAAGCAACTGGCCGAAGAAAAGGGGATGATCGAGCCCTTTTTTGATCGCCTGGTCAGCCATCAAGATGGACGGAAACTTTTAAGTTATGGTCTTGGTTCTTATGGCTATGACATTCGCCTGTCCCCTAAACAATGTTTAATTTTTGGAAAAGTCCAGGCTGGAGATTGCGATCCCAAGGCTTTTGACCCTGATATTCTTAAGCCTGCCGAGTTACTGGAAGACGAGCGTGGTCAATATTTTTTGTTGCCTCCATACGGCTACTGCCTGGGGGTGGCGCAAGAACGGCTTAAGTTGCCACGCGATGTTACTGTCGTTGCGGTTGGTAAATCAACCTATGCACGGTCCGGTATTTTGGTGAATATCACCCCAGCGGAGAGTGGTTGGGAGGGTTATTTAACACTTGAGATTAGTAACTGTACCGGCTTATTTAATCGTATTTATGCTAACGAAGGAATTACACAACTTCTTTTTTATCGCGGAGAGCCGTGTCAAGTAAGCTATCAAGATCGTCAAGGTAAATACCAGGACCAACCGAATGAAGTTGTGTTTTCTCAGGTTTAATAATTGAACGCTTTACCAAAGCGAGGTTGAGGCTTGTTGGCGTAATTAGTACTTCCGACAGGCCCAGCCGTATCCCCCATACTTGGTAATTCTGTACCAGCGATTGTTGCCGGGGTGCGTGGTGTTTTCCCTCGGATTGTTGGTTCAGCAATTCCAGCACGAAGACGATAAGCGCCCGCTGTTTTAGCAGCCCGCATAAACTTTGCTACACGGTTTTGCTGATCATTAACAGACTCTGTGGCACCCCTTTCTTCTGCGGGAAGACGCCGTAAATCTGTATCGTAGATTTTTTCGGGCGTTAAATCAGTTACTTCGACCCCAGAAGATCCGGAATCTTGCCTGGGATCGTAAGTGGGATCAAAGAAATTTGCCATAGTATTATTGTAAAAGACATACATCAAGGCTTAATAACATGCACGCATCTGCATTTTTGGATGCCTTTGTTCAGGACGAAGTGAAATGCCGTTGTCTTGATCAAGAAGAAGATTTTGGGCAACCACTCGCAAACGAAGAAAATGATGTACCTTTATATGACATGTATAACAGGGGCTTAGCAGTATGCGAGCAGGGAATGGAGAGGAACCCACTCAACATCGAGGGGATGGACCGGCCCGGCTTGACGGGTTACATTCCGTCAGCGGAGGAGGGTATGGCGATGGGGGCAAGTCCGAAGCCCAAGGCCCTGGTACTAGAGCTGGAAGGACCAACGGAGGAGATGAAGGAAGAATCCCTCAAGCGCCGTGGTTTGCGCCGGTAGAAGACGAAGAAATGCTTGATTGCCCTGGTGGCGTCTGCCCTGTACCTTGGGCAGTCAAAGACAGCTCTGTATTCACAATTCAAGAACGTCCTCGGTTACAAGAAGACGTTGTCAACCACCCGTCACACTACACGGATGGCGGCATCGAAACAATTGAAGCCATTGAAGCGGCTTTAACCAACGAAGAATTTCGTGGTTACTGCAAAGGAAACTGTATGAAATATATTTGGAGGGAGCGCCACAAGGGCGGAACCGAGTCCCTGAAAAAGGCGCAGTGGTACTTAAATCGTCTTATTGAGCTGGACGAAACTCAGAACGGCTGAAGCTCGTCTTCATCATCGTCTTCCGCATATGCGCATGCAGCCGCGAGTTCTGCGAGTTCCAGATCGGTGGGGATATCAAAATCAATATCAATATTTTCATCTGCCATCAGCGTTTTAATGGCATGCCACTCCATTAAACGTTGGTGGTAAAGGTTGAGGAGTGCGGCGTAGAGCTCATCCCAGGTGAGTTCTTGCGCTACCAACTCAGCCTTGCGCATTGAAAATTGAAGCTCTAATGGTAGCTGAAACTCAGTGGGTTCCGTTGTGTGCTCCATTGAAACTATCGCTTCATTTCAATTATTCTACGCCCAACCTGTAAATATTGCGTCAAGCTCTTCCGGAAGAAAAGAAGACCACGAGTCCCCTTCAATGTCAAAGTCATTGGCAAACTGCGACAAAAGATAAGGGCTGATTTGTTCTTCCAGGGTGCGAATTGCTTTTACTTGGTGGGGAGCCGCCGTGTAATTTCGGAACGCAGCAAGCAATACCTCGGTGGAAGCCCACTGATTTGTGTCGACTTCCTGAAGAAATAAATCAACCTCCTCTCTGCGCCTGTCGATAAGACCACCTATGACTTTGTGTTCAGCATCAAAGATCCAACAAGACATTCCCTGGGTGGCGCCAAAAAAATCTTCTTTATCAATGCAGTCAACAATATCGCTGTAAAGAAAAGGTTCCCACCCAATGGAATGAATAAAAGATATCAAGGCTTGACGCATGAAGTCATCAAGGCCCAAGTTTAGTTTTAATAACTGAGTATCGATTAAGTGCACCTCGTGGAACAAATATTCCAATGCTTTCTCTTTTGTACAGCACTGTCCTTGTTTTACCGGAGATCCGTCAGGGTAAAACTGTGTGCCGTAACCAAAAGTGTAAGGTTCTTTTCCTGTTACGGGATCAGCGTATGCCTTTTCGCTAAAGCCTTCATACTTACAGATCAAACTAATCGCACAAGAAATGTCGGACATGGGGGCAATACTTATTACCCCCAATCATACACAAATTATTTACCTTGACCGCGCATTTTTTTGCGTCCATGATTAGGAAGACTGTGCTGGCCCTGACCTTGTCTAGTTTTCTTGGGCTTGGACTCAAGTTTGACGGATGAAGATGATTTGGGTTTTGCCATGGGTCACCAGTTGTAGTTACACGCCCAATAACCTGCTTTGAGCTTGTCTTTTTTCTCAGAGCAGTTGTGACGCGCTTTGAAGTTAGCACGTCTTCCCTCGTCTTTGTGCGAAAGATAATCTTCGTATCCACGCAGGCCAAACCGCACAATAGCCTCTTTACCGTTTTGGCAACCCTTGACAACATACTTGTGTTTGTCCCCCTTGGGCGCCCGCTGAGGTTTGTTGCAGGGCATTTTGTCCTTTTGATATCTCTTTGCTGCAGCCGCTGCTTTTTTATGTTTTTCAGCCATTAGAGTCCTTTAAACATTGAAGTGAACTCACCCAAGATTTGTGTGCCAGTTTTGGATTTGTAATTCGTTTCTTCTTCGTCCTCGTTTAATTTTAAGCTAAAGAAATTTGAAGACCCTTCTTTGTCCGTAGTAGAAGGTTCTTCTTCATCAGCAAAGAAACTTTCAACTGTACCAAGGGAGGCAAACGGGTCACTGAAATCAAGACCGTATGTTTTTAGGGCTTCATTGGAACCGGCTTTCGTAAGAATTGTTTGCTCAGAGCGGTCTAAGTCAGGAAAGAAGTTTTGATAAAACTCATCTTCTGTTCCTTGGTAGCCAGCTTTTTGGAACACGCTATACAGCTCTGTTGAGGGCTTGGCCTGTTTGTCCGTGTAATCTTCAGGACGTTCAATGTAAGTAATACCAAGAACTTCTTGTGTTGGTTTTTGTCTTTTTTCATTTAAGTATTTAATTTGTTCTCGAATATCTTGGGCCGTACCAGTGCGCAGCGTTTCGACAATATAGTTTTTAAGCTCTTGAATATCACCTTTAAAATCAGTTAGTCCGTATCGCTTTAATACTTCTTCCCAAGTAGATTTATCGCTGGGATCTAAACCACGCAACATTTCATCGGCAAATTCTTCAGGCAAAATGAATTGACCAAAAACAGTGCCCTGCTTTAAGGCTTCTTCTTTTAGTGCTGGAAGAATACGACCGTATATTTCGTCTTGCACGCCACCGGCGGTCAAGATGTCTTTGGCTGCGTCAAAACCCCTACCCTGCCCTTTTATTTGAAAGTGGATTCTGGCAAAAGCATCTTTATCGTTAAGATCAATGCCAAAGCGATATGCTTGTTGGGCCCAATAAGGATCTCCTTTTTTGGCCGCCTCCCAATCTTCTGAAACCATTTTGGCTTGGTTTAGATAGTCGGCTTCTCGCACTTTATTGCCAACGGGATTGAAATAAAAGTCTGCATCAAAATATTGATCTTGCATCTTTTGAATATCCGTTAAATATTGATCTGCACGCAAGTCAGCAACAAGCTTCACCGCGTTGACCATGTCTTGGGTTTGGAACGGGTTTTGCTCCTCTTGTCGAATATCTAAATATTCAACAAATTCGTCCATTGATTTTGAAGTATTAAAACGAGGTGTTAAATATTCATCAATGAACTGTCTTGCAAAATCTGCTTGAATTTTTACTTGGTCTTGGGCCTCTGCTGTTGTATAACCAAGCTCTAGGTCTTGTTCATAGCGTTTTTTTAACTCACTATCGAACCATTGCTGCCAATTATATGTTGTGTTGTTACGCACACCCGTTATATTTTGCAAGCTTTTTTCTAAAGATTCTTCGGCCTTTCCAGCGGAAGTAAATGAAAGAAGTCCACCTACTCCTGAATCTCCAAGAATTGAATTTGTCAACTCCTTGTTTATATTTGTAATCTCACTAAAACCACCAAACCCACCTAACAGGCCAAGCATTTGTTCTTTTGCTTTTGCTTGCTTCATTTCTTCGATTGTTTTCTTTAAGACATCTTGAGTCAATGCGCCAAAACGCTTGACATCAATGGTTGCTTTTTCGCCAACCGCCTGGCTAATTGCATCTTCTAATTCGGTAATGCCATATCCCGCGTTGGCGTTGTAATTGAAGGCAACTTGTTTATCTTCTGGTCTTTCTGACAAGCGAAATAACGCTGCAAACTCATCTGGCTTGGTAACGTCCAGGTATTTTTCTTTGGCTAAATTTATCCAATAAGGATCATTATTTTTAGCGTTCTCCCAAGCACGTGCAACTGCAGGTATGTTTAATAGTCTTTGTGTTTGCGTATCAATATCTACGCCTAACTGCAAGTCTCTTACGGCTTGAATATCTTGATCGGTTGGTTTTTTTTCTAAATAAACTTTGGCACTTGTTGCTTCTTCTGGTGCATTACCGCGTAAACCGGCTGGCTTACCTTGTGTTGTGTAATGTTGAAGATAATAACCAGTTTCTCCGTATCTTTCTGTGATATCAATATCATCATTTTGAACAGCACTTTTCCACTGCTCAGCAATTTCTGGATTGTTATTTTTATAGTATTTAGCGTCAAACTCTCCGTATAAAGGCTTTGCCCCAAGACTGGAATCCCAGCGCTGCAACTTTTCCGTACGATAAAAATTTTTATACTGTTCTTCTAAATCTTTTTTTAAACTTTCATCAACCTCTTTAATGTTTCTAATCAATTGTCTTTGTCCAACATAATCACCTCCCTTTGTTGTGGTTGCAGCAGCCAATGTTTGCTTATACGCCTCATTTAACTTTTTATTTTTTTCTAACTGTATTAAATTATCCCTTCCCTGTTGATTCGCAAAAATTGCTGCGTTGTCGGGTATCCAGCGAGTACCCCAGCGCTCGTCAGCAACACAGTGTCCAAAAAAATTGCGCACATCGCAAGGATGCTGCATTAAATAACGTTGACTATATCCCTCTGACCGATCAGTGCGCAATTCCTCTGGGGTGTAATCGACTTTTTCCCAGTTTGTAATCCACTGTTTTTGGGTAGGGTTGTAATAAATGCCCATTATCCCGCAGCCATTCGAGATGCGCTTGTTTCAATATTATAAGAAAAAATGTCAATAACCTCTTGTTGCGTCCATGCTTTTATGTTTGCCATACGTTCTTCCGTAAAATAATGCTGTTGATAATACCAATCTTCCATTTTTGCACTGGCTTTATTTGTATTGCAACGTCTACAAGCAGGAAGTAAGTTATTTCGATTACTAGAACCAGAACGAAACCTTGGAATTATGTGATCCAGAGAAGTGGCTTCTTCTCCGCAATAAGCACACTTGCAATCCCAGGCTTCGTAAATTGATTGTCTGTATCTTTTCTTTGCTAACTTTGGAGTTAATTCAATGAGTAGGGAAAGGGGATCCTGCTCACAATTGAACATGCTCTTTAGTTGCCGTTACTTTATTTTAATTTCACTACATATGCAAACCTCTCTAACTAAATCATAAAACGATCGTTAAAATCCTTGACAAAACCTTGTTGGTTGTTACGTTGTTTAAGCATGCGTTATTAGCTGCTTTCCATGACTGGCCGTAAAAGCTGGGTTCCCGCTCACCGGGCTGAAAAACTGCTTGGTATTGACCGCGAAACTCTTTTTAAATATCGGGATGATGGCACACTAAAGTTGGGCCCGCACTTCCGAGCCTTTGAGGATACTTTTTCACGGGATAGTTATCGTTGGAATGTAAGTGCCGTTAGGAAACACCTACGCAAGAACGGATTGTTGGCGCTGGCCGCTTAAAAGTTTTGTAATGTTGCTTGCGAAGTTGGTGAGCTAATAGCAAATCAGTGACGTTTAACTGAACATCCTGATAGGCAATGGCTCTGTAAAGTGAAGCCACCAAGGAATTCCAGCAGTCTTGCAAATCGCAAGGCTGCTTTTCTTTTAGTTCAAACAATAAAACCCATTGCGGATGCAAGGGATGAATAAGGCGTTTCCGACCGGATACTACCAACGCATTTTGTGGTCCCCAGGTAAAGCCGGTGAGCTCTTCTGGTTTTAGGCCATAGGTTGCGAGCAAGCCATAAAGCCAAGCAATCGATTGAGTTTTGCGATGGGAAGCCAGTTGAAAATACTCATCCACAATCCGCTGATCAACAGGCGGTGGTTGGTTCATGGTTGAGTGGTGGGTAAAGTGCCCCTACCATACAAAAACAAGTTGGGTCCCAGGGACCGGTTAAGAATTTCCTAACAAGTCTTATGAGACTTAAGATAAGTATACATTATTAAAAATTTATTACAACTCTTCGGGTGTTACACCACTTGCAAAGGCACCCCATGCAAGTCCAACTGCCTCCATCGTAGAGATTTCTCCAGAAGCATAAGGTAAATTAATAACGTCCCCAGCGTGATAAACCGTTGGAATACCGCTGTATTTAATATCGCTAAAACCGTATTTTCGTATATCAACCTGTTCGGCTGATAACGCAAACGTTGCGTCAATAATCTCTCCAAAATCAGCCATTACGTAGCTGGCGAACCACCTTGAGAAGGATTATATTCCGTACCATTTTTGTCATACATCCTAAAGCCGCTCATCAAAACAAAAGTAGAAGGAACGTTAAACAGCTTCTGCATCATTGGCATCATCATTGGAGCTTGGCAGTTATAAGGAGGTACGTCCATGGTTGCAAGTCCTTTTAGCGCCAAATTATATGCGGCTTCACGATTATCCTTTAAAACTTTATCTACAAGCTCTTGCTCCCACTGGGCCATACTTTCCACGTTTACCGGAAAATCAGACGGCTCAGGCGGGAATATCTTTTCAGAAAATTTCATTGCATAAATATGTTTACAGTACCGAACTTCGTCTAATAGCGGTGTCCAATAATCAGTTAAAGAAGTGATGGTTGTTGCTCCATATTCATCTGTTGTTGTCGAATAATCTTCATACAAAGGCATACCGTCCGCAACTGCGCCAGGGATACTGGGCGACGGTTGATTTCTAAGAAAAACGTTGCCAAAATCTCGATAAACACCAGGATCATCCCTGGTCGAACGAGGGTCTGTTGACACTGTCGGAGTAACCGTTGGAGGCACGTTATAGGGGGCAGACGGTGCAATCACCTCCATTCTCCTGTTGACATCTGCTCCGGTCATTGCGCTGTTATCCAATACACCATTTAAGGTCATGCGTTCATGGCGACCCGGTTTAATTGTGGAGATTCGCGTTAAGGGAAAACGTTTCTTGGCAGTGCTGTTGCCAAGGTTTGATAAATAAGCAAACTCGCGCCTATTAAAATCTTGGCAAGAACAACAATACCGCGCACCCGTAATTAAGTATCGCCCGACGTTCGGGGGGCGTGTTGCAGGTGTTCTTAAGATACCGTCCGGCGTCGATTCAACTGATCCTTCTTTTTGAAGCGTTAAGACGCCCGTGGCTTCATTTGTTGAAATTAAAACAGCTTGCACATAGCCATATCTTTTCTGTGTTGTTGGATCAATTGTTTGACTATTAATAACTGTACCGCCAACAGTAATAACGCGATCTTCCAAAATTTCTCCGTTGATCGGATATTGCTTAGGGATTGGTCCTACAGGTTTAATAAACAGCGGTGCGGGCAGTGTATTAACAGAGCTCCAGGCACCTGTAAGTTGAACGTACCAATAGTTTTCGTCTTCCGTGACAGATGCAATGGAAGCCGGTGTTCCGACACTATCTCTTACGTTGTCGAAACGAAGGCTGCCAGCAAGACGAACACCCGCCCAGTGCATCCCAAGTTCTTTGTTTTTGGTCGGAAATCCTTGGAAAGCACCTGGGATCCGTGGTGGATTTGAACCCGGTGGAATTACTGTTCCCGGTGGCAAAGGAATAAGATACTCAAAGGGATAACTATAGATTTGATTGTATGTTGAGTTGCAATAAAGCTCAAAGCCCCGGCGCCATCTGGACCAAGCAGACTCAAAATTTATTGAATACAAAGAGTTAGGAACGGAGCCCTTTGAAAACTCTGTTCTAATTGGGAGTACTTTATTGACGTCTAAAACGGTAATTTGATTAAAAGAACCAAAAGAGTTTCCGCTCTTTTTAGCCATGATTAGAAATAGCCGCCTTCTGCGTAAATGTGGGCACCAGCGTTGTAGCCAGAGACGTTGGGGCCATCAGGGAAAACACCAACGTAAATGCGATCGCCGCGCTCCAGGTAAATACCTTTGTTGCGAAGGGGTGCGCTTGATCCAAGGCCACCTGTATTTCCTGCACTGGGCATCGGAGCAGCAAGTGCTGGCATTACGTCAGAACAGTCAACCACGCCGCTGTCAGCGGGAACAGTCTTTGCAAACAGCAAACGATAGTCTCCAGAAGCGGGAATTGGCGTGGTTGTGTTGCGTGTGTGGTAAAAAGCAAAAGTCACTGCTGGTTTGTAGCCATAAGCAACACCGCTGTAACTAAAGCCCGTAGCTGTGCCGCCAGAATACTGAAGTGCTGTGTTAACACCTGTCAGAGTTGTGGCGCCGGTATAAACGTAGTAACCAACCCCACTTGCTGCAGCTAAGCCCGTAAGAACTCCGGTGCTGGTTACATTAACAATTTGACCGCTAACCAGTGAAATTACGGTGCCTGAAGTTGTTGCGTTAACTGTGTAATCAGCAGAGCGAGTAAAATCGTTTCTTGTAATTGTAATTGAATCAATAACGCCACCGTTGTTATTATCTAGCTCCAGGGCGGCGTCCATGTCCACCAAAATAGAAGGGGCTTGCCCGCCTTGGACAAACAGAGTATTGGATGCTGCGTTGCCTACGGTTTGCGTCGTTACACGCACCGAGTTAAACAAAGGCCGATCAACCAATAAGGGCTGTTTATTTGTAGCTGTTGACGACACTTCGACTAATGCTGCTTTCGTTAATTATAGCGTTATGTTTATTGATTATTTCCAGAACCCGCCAAAGCTGAGAACAGTGCAAATTTAGGAGGCATTTTCATCTTTTGCTCTACCAAAGAATTGGGATTTGCTTGAAGAGCAAGAAAACGAGCAAAAAGACTATCTTGTTCTTCAGGTTCAAATTTAAACCGTTTGGCAGCAACATAAGCTGTTTTTGAACCCGGATCTTGCGGGAAATATTCACCCAAGCCTGCGGACGAAACTTCGCCCGGTAAAACATCTTTGTAATCTAAGTAATCAAAAAAACGCGCCATTAGATAATTTCTCCAAACGACAGTGGACTCAAGACGGATACGTTACCCAAGGTGCTTTGATTTTGCATTGTTTTTTCCAGGAGTTCTTGTGCCAAGCGGTCTGCTATGGCTTGTTGAATTCCGGAAGAACTAATTACGGTGTTTGGTGATGAACCAGGAATTTCAGGCTGCCGTGTTTCTACTGGGACTTCACTTTGTTGCCACCAGGCTTTTGTTGGTGGACGCTTTGATTCGTTAAAAAAAGTGTTCTCCGCAGGGTCGGGTCTTAATCCAGACTTTTGAAGTTCTCCTGGAGTCATAAAGACCCGTCGATTATCTTGAAGAACCGGAATTAAGTTATCCGGATACTTCATTAAGTTTCCTGTTTTTTGTAAATACTTTGTTGAACGAAAGTCGGTTACACCCCCAAGTTCTTGTCCTGCTTTAAACAACTCCTCCTGACCTTGTGGAGTAGCTAAACGAGCTCGAAGTCGATTACCAGCGCCTCGTGGAGCGGGAAACTTAAGAACTTCATATTGATCAGGGGTCAGCCAGTTTTGATAATTACGGCCAAAAGAAGGATTGTGAAAACGATTAATCATCGACGCCAAGGTCGGAATGCCTCCTTCCCTTTCTGCAATCGGCAACGCCCTTTGCAAAAAATTTTGAGGAACAATTCCACCCAACATTGGCTTAGGCATGGTTCGCGTTTCTTCTAAATCAACTGTTGCTTGATATTCATTTAACTCATCATGCTCCTACCCAATTCGCGCTGGCTCTCCAAGAGGGAAGAAAAAGATTGATCGTAAGGAGAAGAGGTTGACTGCGGAGAAAAATTACTTTGAGAAAGTAAGCGAGCGAGAAAGGCTTTTGTAAAAGCATTTTTTAAATAACTGGGATCATCGGTCCCCGTGGAAGCGCTAAGAACAGTTTCTTCACTTCCTTGCCCGACAGGAGGCTCTGTTGTTTCTTGAAAAGAAGCAACAGATAAAGCCTGAGCTTTAGTTCCAAAAGGATCTGAAGCGATGTCTTCTATGTTAGTACGCACCCATTTTGATCCGTCCCAGCGAACCTCCTTTCCTCCTAAATATGCAATTTGACCTGGCGCGGGAACATTCAAACTGTTTTTTAATTCTGTTAGCTGAGGTCCCGCTTTAGGTGTGCGATTGCTTGGCGCTCCAGTAAGAGCATCGTAACCAAGAATTACTCGCGGATCTTTTTGTGGTTCATACATAAGACCCGGAAAACGTTTATTTATCTGTTCTTCTAAAACATCTGAACCATATAAAAGCGCATTGACCCCAAAGGCGGCATTGCCAATTGATTTTGAAGCCTGGTCAAGCCTAGAACCAGGAATAATAGAAAAAGGTAATTTCTTTTTTGAGTTATTTAATGGCTGAAAAATACTGCCAATGCGACCAATCGGATTCATGATTAACGCCAAACCTCATGCAAATAAATACGAGAACCCACTGCAGTATCAGCAGGACCAGGTAAAGCTTGAATAAATTCAGCACCCGATCGTTCATAGCGGTAACGAGCTTGAAAAGGATCTTTGTAATTAGGAACGTAAAGAATACCGGCTAAACGGTTGGTTTCATAAAGATAAATTTCGTCCCATGTTTTTAAGGCTTCTCTTGCGTTGCTGGAACGAATGGTACGGTCAACGTCACCAGCAATGCTTTCAATTCTCGTAGAAGGACTCGTAGCAATCTCAGTCTTTTTCTCTGCTGTATCACAACGACCAATCTGAATAACAATCTTGTTGTAGAAATATGAATCCGGAACAGTATTCATTGCCTCTTCCAGGCGAGCGTAATCACCCGCAGGAACAGTAACAGTAAAGTAACCTAAATGGTACCGAACTCTGCTTTTATCGAAGTCAGAGAGTTGCACTGATAATCTCCTTATTTTTTAATTATAAAAGCAAGTAATCAGTTAAAACTGAATTAATGATTCAAGAGAGGGAATACTGGAATAAATCGAGGTCTGTTCGGGCGCGGCACCGCGACCCATTTTTTTGAGAATAGATTGAGCTATTAAGTCTTCCATGAAAGAAGTCATTGCATCTTTAACTGGAGCCGCAGGCGGTGGTAAGTTTGGAGCTGGAGGTGCAGAACCAGTAGCAGGTAAATCACCGGTAGCGACTTGCCCCTTTGGCAACTCACTTAAATGCATAAATTCAAGTGTAAACGGCCTGTTGTCTGCCGTTTTACTTGTAAAACGAGACATATTGCCAGCCGCACCAACATTGGCAAGCGGCGTCATTGTACCTGGCCCTAAAACTCTTAAGGCTGTTCCAGGTGGCAAATCATGATCCTCGCCTCTGTGCGGAACATTTTTTTCTTTTGTGACAGGATGGACGGCACGTATTCCAAAAGGATCCGATAAGCGAACATTGGGATTTAAACCAAATTGTCCCTGACCATACTTCTCATATAAACCTTGCCATTGCTCACTGCCTGGCAACCGAAATTGAATACGACTGCCAGCGAAAGAACGCCCTTCGCTACTCAACGGCCTGTAAGAGCCATCAACAATTAAACCTAGGTGCAAATGGGGTCCTGTAACTCCTCCCGTTGCACCTGTTTTGCCAGCAAACGAGGCTTGTGCCATTATCTTTTTCTTTTTATTTTAAAACTAAAAAGCCCCTGAAAAATCAGGGGCTCGTTAAATATAAACTTTAAACTCGAATCAAGTCTGCCGCCAAAACAGCTTCCCAGTCAACACGTTTAATTTGTTTTAACTGCTCAAGATTGTTAAATCTTTCACCCGATAACGACATTTGAAGGTCTTTAATTTCCCTTGCGGTTTTAAGACCAATGCCTTTAATGTGATCCGCAATCATCTGGGCAGTTGCCGAGTTGATGTTTAGGCGGTTGTCAGGCGGAAAAGAACGAGGCTCGTCTTTTGCTGCTTTGTCTTTAATTTGCAGAGTCTTTACCTTTTTGGTGGCTTCCTCGTCGGGAGTCAACTCTGTTTTGTAAGCAGTAAAAAGGCGACCGTCTTGGTCTTCGACCATGTACCAGTCGCCGTTGTCCCATTCACTTATAACTTTGACGCGAGAACCAGTTTTTTTATGCTGATAAAGCATTGCTTCTGAGAGTGTCATAGAGCCAGGAATTACCTGGCCCTAGTTTAACTCAATCAGCTAACTGTGCGACCAAGAAGGTAACCGTCAATATCCTCGTAGCCAGCAGCTTCATCCGGCTGGATGTAGCACACTTCCACAACCAGGTAACCAGAGCGACCAGAAGTGGAGTCACCGCTGGAAATGTAGAAGCCGCCAGAAGTCGTCAGGCCAGTTGTAGTGCCACGGGCAAACACCTTGAAGGTGGTAGCGCCAGTCACTTGGAGGTTAACACCAGAGGCAATAACGCCAGCAGCGCCGGTAGCGGTCAAGAAGGGGTTGGTGCCGTAAGCAGCCGAACCGGCGGCAAAGAAAATTTCACCGGGCTGGGAGCCAGAGGTGGTAGAGGTCAGGTTCGCCTGAGCCACAGCCTCGCCAACGCCTGTGGAAGCCACGGGACCGCTGGAGTCACGGCAGAAGGTGATCACATTACCGGTAGCGGCGTAAATGCCGGAAGCAACACGACCATCACCCCAACCAGAGGCAACGGAAATGGTGGCACGGTAGACGTAAGCAGGCAGGGTGCTGTCGCCAGAAATCACCATGCCGGTGATGTCGGGGCGGGTGTCGTCCTGGCGATAAGGCGAGGGAACAATCACATTACCGGTGCCAATAGCACCCGCGCCGGAAGTGGCGGTAACAGCCACATAACCACGCTGCTGGAAGTAGCGATAGCCAGGGATGGCCAGCACTGAAGTGGGGCCGCCCTTGGAGGCGTTATTGGTGCTGTCATCGTTGGTATCAATATTCTTGTACCAACCGTTCAGGGGTTCTGCCCAGTTACCCGGGTAGATTTTTTTAGCAGACAAATAGGTCATTTATCTTTTCCTATGTAAGTTATGGATTTAATGATCAGGCGATTGTGCCGTCGTCTTGAACAAAGCTGTAGGCTGTGGTCACGAAGTCCTTGTTCAGGATCTCGAAGCCAGCGTACAGTTGCCAAATCAAGATGATGAAGCGGCTGAAGTCGTCGTTGTTGTTGATGAGCACTTGAGCGTTCGGACCACCGATGCCCACGCCCACAGCCTGAGGACCAAAGAAGAAGCCTTGAGCCACTTCTTTGGAGGCGTAAGAAGAACCGCCATCAAACGAAGCAGAAACGTTCTTGGAGGGGAAGTTGGTGGACTCGTAGAACTTCACGCCTTCAAACTGAACGCCGGTGGGCATCACGGGTTCGCCAGCCAGGAAATAGGCTTGACCGGCCTGGGGGCCCATGTAGAAGCTGGCGTTGTTAGGCATCATGGGGTTGCCCGCCATGTACATGCCTTGACCAGGATTGCCGCTATAACGAGCAATTTCGCGGAAGTCAGCATCACGACGCAGGTGCATCATGAAAGTAGGATCGCAAATGCAGCGATACAGACCATCAGCGAAGGTGGGAACGTTGCGCTTACGCAGGTCCTTAACAACAGTCAGCAGGTCAGTCGAAACATGGAACTGCTGAACTTCGTTCTGATATTCAGTGGCTGTGTAAGAAACACGGTTGGAAGAATCTTTGGTCTTACCGCCAGCAAAATAGTAACCGCCTTGAGTGCCAGAAGCAGCACCGTTTGCATCGGCTTTAGCGAGTTCGTCCAGGAACACGCGATCGCGCCAACGGCGATAGTCGTCGAGCAGAGTCAGCGAACCAATGCTCTGGTGGAACATGTTCAGGTTGCCGGTGTCCAGCAGTAAACGCTGGGCAGTCACCAGGGTTTCACGAGCAATCTTGAAGGTGCTGGGTTGGGTCGGATCGCCCGGGTCGGCAGGACCGGTGTATTCCTTAAGCACCACCAGGACTTTCTCCTTGGTGATGTTACGGCTGTTAGCGGTACCGATGGTTTGGTCGGCAATACGCTCACGGCTGTCCTTGGTACCAGGAGTACCCCAGAACTTGTAGCGATCAAGCTGAACAGTTTGGCCGGGTTGACGAGTAAAGTCGTGAACAACCACAGGCTCTACGGCCATTTCTGCAATGTATGCAGGGTGGGGGCGGTAGAGTTCCGCGCCCAGAATCTTAGGAAAGTCGTTATCAATGAACACTTTGTTTTATCCTCCAGTGTCGCGGAAGTGTTGTTAGCGGATGAAAGATTTAGACAAGTAAATGTCTTATCTAAAACAAATTTTAGCAGACAGTAAATCTAAAGATTACGTATACTGCATTGTTGGAACTTTGGAGCGTGCCCCAGGGGAGTTGCTAGAGCCGTAAGACTCAGGATCAACAACAGAAGGCTGGAACCCAGGAACACCAAGAGCCCCGGGAATTGCACCGGCGGCAACGCCGCCTAAACCGGCCAGAGCAGTAGCGCCTGGAACCAAGCCAGCGGCAAATGTCCTACCAGTAGCCCGTTGTATATTACCGGGATTGACTTGAGCACCTGAGGCGGCTTCGGCAACATCAAGAAGTGCTTTTTGGCGTAATCCACCTTCGCGCATCTTCGCTGCTTGTTCCAGGGAAAATTCAGATACTTCTTTGCCTGCTCCTTTTACTGCGCCCAGTAAATCACCTGCGTATTTACCGGCTAATTGACGTGCTGCCAATAAACCACCGGCAGCGCCAACGCCACCAGCAAGACCGGCTAATGCAGCAGAGCCTGGATCTTCGCCCTGAGAAAGGGCGTACCCGCCAGCAGCTAAACCGCCAGCAAGAGGTACGCCGAACTTAAGAAGTGGGCGCATGGCATCACTCCATCACAAACAGTTTGTTTGCAACAGTTTGGGGCTGAGCTTGATTCAGAACGCGCCAGGCATTCTGGGGATCACGGGCCATGATGTCATTAAAGTTACCCCAGAAATTTTCGGGGGCTTGAGGAGCGGCGGCTGTGGGCGGAGCGGGGAGCTGGCCGAGCTGCGGTTGACCAAGAGCCTGGGTGGGATACCCACGGGTCTCAAGTTGCGCTTCGTTTTCGTACACGGGATAGGGACCTTCAGGACCAAAGAACTTCAGCGTGTAATCGCTGAGCACATCCGGGTTAGTCAGAATTTCGTTGTAAGCCAGGTTTTCCTGATGCTCATTAACGGCAAACTGTGCGTAGCCCTGAATGGTATCAGCGGCGCGGTTTCCCCACGCGACGGCGCTGTCCAGCATTTGCTCCAGGTTTAGAGCGTAGTTGTTCAGTAGAGCCGGAGCTTCGATCCCGAACGCGTCCATCACCTGACGGCTTTCCTGGCTCATTCCCACCAGGTCGGCCACTTGCTCCAAAGAGACCTCCGAGGAGGTTTGGGAATAGCTGGGCGAGTATGCCTGGTTGGGAGACCAGGTCTGCGGAGCCGATTGTTGCGTAGCCTGGCTGCTGGCTTGTTGTCCGTAATTGGCCGGGGTATACGCTGTCGGCGGCGGCGAGGGTTGACCCTGGAACGGGGATTGAACTGGGGCGCTCAGCAGGTTCG
>Ga0222713_10002100_pt1 | contig 21491 bp, 37 predicted proteins | sample C33_649DmetaG_FD_165061 | JGI IMG/M metagenome (GOLD analysis project Ga0222713, IMG submission 165061) | Estuarine water microbial communities from San Francisco Bay, California, United States - C33_649D | ecosystem: Environmental > Aquatic > Marine > Unclassified | place: USA: California...
TATATCGTCTGAGTATAGGGTTATTACTCTTTTTATTATCATTCGTACCGATTCTCTACTGCATAAGGACATGAAAAAACCCCACTCGGTTGGAATGGGGTTTCATTGTGCACTCACCTTCTATTTGCATCTCGTTTATTCTTTCCTATCCATGAATCTTTTTTCTTTATTGGAAAATCCTTTTCATCTACTTGGATTCTACCTTTCTTCTTTGGGTTCTCTAATCGTCTTTGTGGTCTCTCTTCATCCCAAATATGAAGTTCTTGTACTCTAACTTTGTTTCCCATGATTTTGAATTATTTAATTACAACATTATTACAAACCTTACATATAAAATAGTAACCATTTTGTTGTGAACCATGTAGGTTCATTACTTTACCACATTTACATACCATATTGTATTCCTTTCTTTTAAATACTATCAATAAAAAATCCCCTCAAAAATTAAGCGACGAGGTCACGCCCACCGATAACGAACTAACGAACGTCAATGAACGGAAAGGGATTATCAATTAAGTTTGCAAACCATAGCGATAATAAGATTATTAATACCATAATAATGAATTTAACGAATGATTTTTCTTTTATGTTTATTTTCATAATGTTCTCCTTGTTCATCCGGTGGGCATGCCGGAATGTTCCAACTCTCTTCAAAAAAGATATAACTACTTCCCTCTTCCCGCTTTCTTAATCCCATTATTCTTTATTTGTGGTTGGTTCTTGTTTAGTTTTACTTTTGTGTTGGGTAACTTCTTCCAATGTGAATTTGATTTCGGCATGGTTAATCCACCTATTAGATTCAAATCCTCTAAATGAAAGTTTATCGGTTGTGTTGTTTCTCCTTCTTCCATATTAATTTCCTCTCCCTGATTTTTTAGGTTGTAATTGTTTTTTAACATTGGTTCTCGTAGATGGTGCATTCTTTGTTGTCACCTTTGGATTTCCTTTCGGTTCGTTTCTACTACTGAAAAATTTACTACTCATACTATTCTCCTTTTTTTAGTATTACCCACAATATAAGATATATGAAACAAAATCCACCAAAAATGGTTATGATTCTCCATACTCTTGCATCTAGTCCTGTGTGTTTCTCTAACCCACTACATACCCCACCAAGATATCCTTGTTTGGGGAATCTATATAATCTACTTGTTCTCATTTCTTTCTAATTTGTCTTTCTATTAATCCTATAATACCACCATATATTATTAAATCGGGTATCTCTATTCTCATTGTTAACCACCCATGTAGTAATATGATTACATACCCCACATACCTAAAATTTACTATCCATTCTACCAAACTCCATGTCTTGGCTGATTGAATGAATTCATTGAATTTGTTTTTGAGTTTTTCCATCATATACCTCGCTTAATATATCTCTTACAATAGCACAATCCTCGTATCTTTCTTCTTCCAAAAGATATTCCATCAACTCATCCAGTTGTATTCTTGCTATAAGATTTGTGATTGTTTGTTTTCGTATTTTTCCATTTCGGAAACAGTCTAATACCCACCCAAGAGAACGAATTCTCATTTCCAATAGTATATCGGTTCTATTGTTTAGTTTATCAAGATAATAAAACTCTTCGGGTGTCATAAACTTTTCTTTCTAATAAATATCTTTATCTTCTATTAAAGATTTCTTCGAAATGTTTCTTTGCCGATTCTTTTACCTCATCTATACACGATTTTTTCAGTTGTTTTTCTTTCAACTTTAATCGTTCTTCTCGTATATTATAGTGAAATGTTGGTTCTTCTTTTTTCATAATTTTTTATTTGATTTATAAATAATTCTCCTTGGATTTTATGACACTCGTAAGTTTGGTGCAAATCACCCTTTTCTAAATCAAAACAATAACTTGGATTACTTCTCATCCACATATCAAATGTTTCTATGTTATTTTCAAATTTTAAAAATCTATCCCCAAGATGGTCATTTAAAAACTTAGGTATTTCAAATTCATTTGGATAAAACTCAAAAGTCCACCAAAACCATCTTTTTACATATTTTTTTAAAAATAATAAAGAATCTACAAAATATTGCCAGTTTTGTTCTCTTAGTTCAATTATATCTTTTGTTATATATAATAAATTATTCATATACGCATCATCGTTTGGTTCAACGATACAATCGTATTCGGGATAATATTTAAATTGACAAAATCGTGTTTGTATATAAGCAGAATATAATCTTACAAGATGTGATGATTCAACTATAATCATATCATTTTCATCCCAATGACTACAATCTCCATAAAAAACATCTCTATGTTTTGACCAACCATACCCAGGACCACTTCGGTCCATATATTCTAAGTTAAATTCTTTTGCTATATAATCGAACCACCCATCATCGGTTCTTGGATGATTGGCATCATTACTATAAGAACACCCATATACCCAAAGTTTATTCTTCATTATTCTAATTGTTGTATAACATGGTTGTAATCTAATTCAACACCGTATATTTTTTTGTAAATATCAATATACATAAATATATCTTCTCTAAGTACCACTTGTATAAATTCTGAATAGTTTTTTGAGTTTTTTATTAATAGTTTTTTAAATACTTTACTTGATACATTTCTTCCATCTTTATAAGTTACATCTGAAATTATATTTTCTAACTTATATTCTTTTATCAAATAATCATATATATTTTCCGTATCTATATCTAATATTTTTATTTTATTTTTATCAATTTGTGAATTGAATAAAATTTTATGATATAAATAGATGTTACTTGCTTTGTGGTCTGATTTATAATCTCGAACATTAAACCCTGCGCTGAAAAACTTATTAAATTTTTGCTCAATCCAATAATTTATAATTTCGCTGAACGATACATCATTCCACCAATCACCATCATGAATCCACCAGTCACCAGTAAATCCCTTGGATATCATTTCATCATTTAAAAGTTTCAGTTTTTCTAAATTTGATTTATTTGGATAATTTGTAAAAATTTTTAAAAATAATTCAGATTTCAAATCCAATGGATTTTTTTGAGGATCACTCTTATCTTGATATAGTACATCTTGCATCAATCCTGAAATAAATTTATTCACTGGATTGCGTAAAAGAAAAATAAAATTTCTTGAAATATCGGTATTTCCATGAATTAAAGTATCCCAATCACGCTTCACCTCATCAAATTTATATGAAGAATTTTCATCATCTTTTAAAATAGTTAAATCGATTTGATTAAAATGTATGTTTGCTGCCCAAAATTCATTTGTTGATTCTATATCCATAATTTCTGGATATGTATGTGTTAAATCAAATAACCAAGATGATGCTACTTTTGGTAATGTAGCTATATAAAAATACTTTGTTTGATATAAAAAGCAAGTCAAACATTCTGATTCATTCATAATTTTATTTTCCATAATTTCCATACTTCATTTATTAAATAACTTGCCCAAATATAATGTGATTCTTTCGTTGGGTGATTTCGTTCTAAAAATCTACCACCTTTGGATTGTATGTAACTATACATACTTTCTTGTTTAAATTCGTATGGTAATTGTTTCCAAAGTGATTCAAAACATAATTGATTTTCATTTCTGCCAAATTTATCAATTTTCGTAGGTGATTCAATCTTTAAATTATTATAATCGTAAAATACATTATAAAAATAGTATTGAATATTGTGTTTTTCTAAAAATGAACTCAATCCAATTAGTTGATTAAAAGTTTTTATGTAAGATGGAATAAGTTCAGTTTGATTCAATACGAATTCATCTTCGGTTGTTTTTTCTCTATCATTCTCACCCCACTTATCATATCCTACCCACAATCTTTCTTGTTGATACTGGTTTCCAGTCCACCATTCTAATCTTGTTGGTGCTGTCCATCCAATTATAACAAATAGTTCATCTGATTCTACCCATCCTGTTTCCTCACTCCAACATTTTTTTGTTTCCAACCAATGAGAAACATCTCGCATAGTTTGACGATACATATAATCATTAGAAACACCCGAAGATGCGTTATTACAATCTACCCAATTCCAATGCTTCGAAACTATCGATGAAAATCTTTCAAGTTCTTTATTTTCCAATTCAGAACCCCATTCTACCGAACTACCATGTGTATATAGTATTGGTTTCATTTTGTTTTATTTTGATTTAAATTGATAGTGCGATGGTAACACATCTTTAAATATATAATCAATAATCAATTTATATCCATGTTGGTTTGGGTGATATATTGCTGGTTTTAAATCAGGTCTTCTATGCCCACATTCCCATAATGATAGTTCGTCATCTTTAATATTTTTTATTTCATATTCCTGAAGCATATCATTCATTGTTTTTTCGCCATAAGTAATATACACATTTTTATCTATATTCAAATGCTCACTTACATATTTTTTATCAACATATGGTTCAAATAAATCAAAACAAACAATATTCAAACCTAATGATTTAAATCGTTCTTGTAAAAAATAATAATTTGTTTGTGCGATATGTTCATACACTACATCATTGTATAATGAGATGTAATAATCTTGTATAAATTTTTCAGTAAATTCTCTTTCATTTTTTGTTGCAAAACTAAAATGGTTTTTATTATCTTCTCTCAATCCAAAATTACAAAATTCAAGAGATAATTTTTCCCATGCAATCATACCATTGAGCGGATTATCTCTGCTCATAACATTACTACCATCATGAAATCTATCCCATATATATGATAAGGAAGCGCTATTATCTCTTAGTTTTGAAGTAAATCCAATAACTACTAAATCCGTTTCAGTAAGACCTGATGTTATTGTACTTAATTCTTGGAATTGTGAATAATTATCACTTCCCTGCCTTCCATAATTAATTATCTCACATCCAGTTAATTCTCTTAGTGGTTTATTCCAAGATTTTTCCCTTCTCCATGCTTGTAATTGTTCACCATGCTCATCTCTACCAACTATTTCCAATTCGTGCTGATATCCATGTTCATCAATCCAATCATACGTCCCTTGGCCTTCTATCCAAGAATCGCCAAATAAAAATATTCTATTTATAGTTTTCATATATTTTTTGTTCTCTTAAATCTTTGTATTTCCAACTACCACCAACCGATTCATTATAATTTTTTATTCTATCTGAGTTAAATATCTCCAATCCTTTTTGTGCTTGTTCAGGTGTCATATACATATGCCAACCAATACATTCAAATTGGTCATCATCGTATAAAGTGTATTTATGTCTCCCATCGTGAATCATTGGTCTTGCCCATTTCTCAAACTTCTCATCGTTGGTAAGAATCATTCCACCTGTCCCAATGTTTAGAATTTTCTTGAAATGAAAAGATAATATCATATATGGATGAAAATATTGTTTGTACATATCCCTATAAAATGCAGTTGCAGCATCTACTATTGTTGTTTGACCAAGTATATACATTCCATCCCATTCCATATCCACAAATTTTGGTGTATTACCACTCAAAATAATTTGATTTGGAACTGATACATAAGTTCTTGCTGGAATTGTTATTACCTGATTGGTTATGTTTAGATAGTGTAATACCAACCTAATTGCATTTGAATTTGAATCACATGCAACTGCATACTTTGAACCACAAAAGTATGCAACCTCATTTTCAAAATGAGTTACCCAATCCCAACTATCATTTATTTCATATTTCATATTATTTGATTATAAATATTTTGTGCAATTTCTTTTGATGCAATATCATTTGGATGACCGGGGTTTCCCTTTTCATATTTATCATAATCGGTAAACATAAAATCTAATATACTATCATGTTCGTGTATTTTTAAAACATTTCTAAAAATTTCATCATTAAATTTCTGATTTAATACCGATGAATATTGGGGTGGCCAATCACTAAAATTGAATTCCATTCTATGATTACTATGACCATGTATTGTAAATTTATCTCCTTGATATGTTATTTTATTTTTATTTATTGCATCAATATAAAAATAAGGTATATTTAATGAATCTAAAAAATAGTTTAATTTTGTTATAGCAAGATATGTTTTATAAACACAAAAAGGAATATCAGAAAAAAACATAGATGCATCTTTATATTTTACATACTTTCCTTCATCTGTATTTTCAAAAATTAAAAAATCGTGTGGTTGGACTGTATCTAATACATTATATTTACCTTCTTGTATAGATGACATTAATCGAGAAACATCTGACCAGGCTACACCAACTATACATTCATTTCTTATTTGTGGATGATTCATTAATTCAATTATAATTGAATCAGAAATGTATTCATTACCACTACCACCTCTGGCTTTATTTCTTAACTCAAGACCAAGTAAATTTGATAAATAATAAGCCCAACTACCCTTTTCTTTCATATTAAATCCATCGGTAAATGAACAACCAGAAGTTATTAAATATTTTCTACCTTCCAAATCTATTTTCATATAACTTTTAAATAATTTTTACCAAAACTTCTTCTTCTAGCAAAGAATAAACTTTCCATAAACCAAGCCAAATCTTTACTTCTAATTGGGTCATGTGGATAGGTTACTGAAACCTTTTGATTGGTTTCTTTTAACTCCACTCCCATATCTAATATATATTCCAAAATATTATATTTGGTATTGATTTCGTAATCTTTTAACTCTCTTTGTTTACCAACCACACCACGATTTAATTTTGTCAAATCAACATAAATTTCGGTAGGTATATCATATCTACCCAAAAAGTGTTCAATCAATCCATACATTTTTTCATAGTGTTCTTCTAAATGTATTTTAAACAAAGTTCGGTATTGATTTGTAGATGCGGTTACTATTATAGGGCCTAATTCTGAAATTATCTCATCACCATTCACATACCAATTTTTTATTGTTTTACTCATATTTTCTTCTTGTTCTAACCAAAAAGAATCTGATTTTAAGAACTCTCTAAATTCTGTGTAAAACTTATGATACGGTATATCCAAATACTTTCTCATGAATCGTGCAATGTATTGTGAAAACCCACCGGTGTGCCATGTCATTACGAACCAAGCCAACTTGTAAGATTCTACCATATCATCCAAACTCATTGTGGATGTTTGAGTAACTATTTCAGAATATTCAGGTGCCTCATTATCTAATCCATTTGGAAAATAATCTAATACCATTTGTCCTTTGATATCAAATTCTTTTCGTTGGGATAAATTCATTTCGGCATTCTCCAATATCTGTGCCTGCCATACTTCTATACTATCGTGTTGTCCAACCTCAAATACTCCAAAAATAGTTTCTTCCCATGTTTGTTTTGTTTCTCCTGGTAATCCAAGAATCAACTCTACATTTAAAGGAACTCCATCTTTTCTACACTCATCAAAAATCTCATTGATTTTATTGATACCCATATTACTTCGTTTGATTGTGTTTAGGGTATTCTCATCCAAACTTTGTAAAGATATGGTTAATCCATTATTAAAATGTCCTGATGTGATTAGTTTCTTTGCGATTTGAACTACCTCTGATTGTTGGTTCTTTGCCCAACTCCAACCAGTTCGGTATGGATATCCATTATTAGATTGAACCTCTATTAACTTATCAACAATCATATTATCTCTATCCACAAAGATACCGAAGTTTGCATCGGCAACATCCATGTACCCAATCTTATTTTGGGACATCCATTCTATCTCATGGAATACTCGTGTAAGATTAAACTTTTTGATTTTAGAATAAGTTAATGAACCCCAATCACAAAAGGTACATTTGTAAGGACAACCTCGATTGGTTTCTATTACTGCGTTCCATTCTTTTTCTAATGGTAAGATTGAATCAAACACTCCTGTCAAATAAGGGGATGGTACTGAATCTAAATCATTGATTCGTTCTCCTGCACCATTATCTTTACAAACTCCATTTTGATTTATCAATAAACCACTATCATTTGTATAATCCTCACCTTTTAGGATTTTCTCAAGCAAAGATGCAACTATATACTCACCCTCACCTCTCACAACTATATCTGCAAAAGGCATGATATCTGAAAATATCTTTGGGTTGGTTATAGGTGGTTCTGGTCCACCAAATAAAATAATTGTGTTTGGATTTAATTCTTTTACTCGTTTGGCAAGTGTAAAGTTATAATTTCTATTCCAAACATAAGTAGAAAATCCAACTATATTACTTTTAGATAATTGTTCTGCGAGTTCCTGAATTGGTTCTCGTTTATATACCAACTTATCTAACTCTAAGTTTTCTTTTATATAATCTTTGGTTAAACAATATGACCATAGGATACCGACACTATAAGGTAGATAGGATGCAATCCCACCCGGACCTTGTTTAAAGTTAGGCTGTACCCACGATATTATTTGTTTTCCCATTACTTAGGTTTATATCCATAATCTTCTCCACCTTGTCCAACAAAATGTCCATTCCAAGTTTCCTCTTCATGTAGTTTGTGATGTGAGTACTCATTACTTTTATAAGTACTTCTATGTGGTGGATTATCTTTATCGGGTTCTGATGTTGAAATGTAATAGAAGAATCTGATTGCACATCTTGGTTTATCTTCGGGTGAATTTACACCATTTACTCTATGGTATGGACCATGTTTTACATTTTCGTTTAAAACAAATCTATTAAATTGTGGTGATATTGATTCAACCAATTTTGCATTAGGATTGATATCAATATTATCATCGTAGTATTGAATCTCGCCTCCCCACTCATCTTTCCAATCAGGTGTGATGTAAAGAAGTGAAGTTAGTTTTCTATGTAATCTGATTCTATCGTTCCAATTAAAATCATAATGACAACCAAGAGTTTTACCATTTCTGATAATTGAATATCCTGCACCAACTAAATGTGGGTCAGGTAACAAACCAACTATACCAGTCATTTGTTCCAACTCATATAAGAACTCACCTGAATGCATAATATCATAAGTTACTCGGTGTGCAGTTGGTAAGGAAATCAAATCATTGAACTCTTCCATACGAGAACCAGCACGAGTAAATACTGTCCATCCACCCTTGGGTGCGTTCATACATTCTTCATAAAGTTTGTATGCAGTTTCCTCATCCAAAAAGTTATCTATTTTGGTTCTACCAAAACCCCACTCGGTTTTGTTCTTTTCCCACTCTTGTTTTTTTATTATCATATTATATGAATTGTATTAGTGCACATCTTTTAAAATCACCATTTATTTTAGTTACCTCATGAATTACATTATGTTTAGTAAAATCTAAAATAGAAATTTGGCCAAAGATTGGTTTTACTATTTCTTTCTTTTCTATTATAAGTTCACCACCACACCCTTCTTCATAATCATCATTTAAATATATTAGTATAACACATTTATTTGATGTATCATCTGAATCTTTATGTGAAATTATTAAATCATCTTTTTCAAAACAAGTAAATCTACAACCAAAATGCTCAGGTAATTTAGTATTATAAAAATCTAAATAGAGTCTACTATAAATTTGATGAACTATATCATGTGATTCATCAGCGGGGTGAATAGTATATTCCATCCAAGATTGAAAATTATAATTAATTATTTCATGTAATTTTATTTTAATTTGTTTTAAAAATTCATATTGAGGATTCTCAGATACTAATTTATAAACAAGTTTTAAATAATTTTGTGTTGTATGGGGTTCTCCTAACTCAATAGAATCATCAAATTTAATATCATTATGTTCTTTATAAAGACCTTTTAAATAATCCAACGAATATTGATTTGGAATATTAGCATCTAATTGCAACATATTAATATTATTAATTTTTGAAAATTTATTAATAGATTTTAAAGAATCATAATAATAGGTTGAATACAAATCTTTTAGATTTACATTTATAAAACCATTGTCAAATAACTTATTTTTATAATGTTCTAAGTGTGGATTCATATTAATTTAGTTTCCTTATTTTTTCTAATAGAATTATGTTTACTGAATTGCCATCTATCATTGAAGTTAAAACTTAGTTCACCAATAAATGGAAATACCTTATCATATATATACTCAATAAAAAAATCAATGTAAACAGACTCATGTGGATGTGCACCAAAAGCAGTTACATAGCCTTTTTTTGGTCTATGTTTAGGTTCGTGACCTTCTAAATAACTAATATGTCCAAATTTTTCCATAGAATATTCATCGATACCACCATAATTAAAATTATTAGTTTTATAAAAATGAAAATTATTTAAATCAATCAAATTCCAAATTTTTTGTAAATAATTTGAAAAATCTTTCATTTGGTTGTAATTAATTATATTTGGTAAATATATTTCATCTTTTTCAAAAATGTGTCTGTTTTCAGCTAAATAAGAATAATGTGTAAATTCTCCCAAAACACCATTATCTAAATAACCTTCAAATACATCGTTCATTAAAAAGAAAGAATATTGTATATTAAGAGATTTTAAAAATGTTTGTAGGTCTAATATATTAGTAAGATAGGTTTCCAATCTATCTAATGGTTTATTATTTATTGGAGAATTTTTAATGAACTCCTTTATGTAATAATGAAGGTTTTTATTTTCAAATGAATCTAAATCGGAATGTTCAATATTTGCATAAACTCTATCACCAAAAATAGTTGTAAGAGATTTATATTTACCTATAAATTCAATTGGATATTCATTCTCTATCCTATTGAATGTATTATCTAATACAAATGTTTTTTCTATATGTCTGAAATCATCGTATATCTCATCACACAATTCTCTTGGTAATTCTATATGTAATCTATTTGGTTGCGACCATTCGGTAATTACATACATATCTTTTGGGTCTACACCACTTTCTATTAATTTAGATACGGTGTATATAACACTTCGTTTGGCATAATCAGCACCAGTTGAATCACAATGCAAATCAATTATCCTGAAATCATTTTTGTTTCCTTTAGTAAATTCTCTAAAAGACATAAACATAACTCCATAACTACAACCCGTATTAATTATATATTTCATCTAAGTTTTTTCAATTTTTAGAATTTGTTCAAATAAAATATTAGCAAGTAATGAATGATGTTCAGGATGTACATGATAATTCCATTCTCCTCTTTTATGTGCTTTCATCCAATCCCACCATGTTTTATATTCAGCAGGTGGAACTAACAAATTTTTCCACTCATTTAATATAATTTTATTATTACGAATCGGGTAATTTGACATTTGATATAAAGAGTTATCATCTTTTTTGTTCTTATAAAAACTTTGTATTCCAAAATAAGTCTCATCCAACTCATTTTTATCATCAAGTATCCATTGATATACATTATCACAAACTGAATCCAATAATTTCCAAGCACCAAATGTTTGATGATACCAAAGGTCAAATGTTAAATCCGGTTTTAATTCATCTATTTTTAATGATTGTTTTACATCGATACCCAAAATGTGTTTTGAATCAAAATCAACATCCATTGGATGTTTAACATATTGTTGTAATCTAGGTGTTCCAAATCTCATTGAATGTGATGTGTTTAAAATAACATAATCATCTTTATCAATATCGTTATTTAAAATTCTATCATAGATATCCAATAAAATATATTCAGAATTTTTACCAGCATGGCCTACTCTTGGATATAATTTTAAATCCATTTTTTGGGATAAGTAATCACCCCAAAAAAATGTTTTAGATGATGATTCTGTCATATCTGCTATATGTCCTGAATGAGAACACCCAAAAATATGTAATTTATTTTTCATCAAACCATCCCTTAATTAACAAATTATCAAATAACATTTCAACAATTCTATCCATACCTTTTGGTCCTGCATGTCCACCATCAGGTGACCATTCCACACCCCATTGATTAATAAATGAGTTCCATAAAATAGTATTTGTTATTTTATATTTATCCTCAATTAAATCATATAACCACTTACTCTTTATATTTTTAAAATCATACAATATAATTTCAGGTAAATCTTCTGTCATTGGATCTTTATCCCAAAATCTTTTTATGAAATTAAATTCTTGTTCACTTTCATAATAATTTTTAAAATCTAATTCATGTGAAACAAACGGAGAATATCCATCTACAATTATATGGTCTATATTTAAATTTTTTAAAAATAAATGATATGAACTAATTTCTCTTCCCCAATAAATCATGAGTTCTTCAAATTGTTCATATATGTAGGGTGGGAACTCATCGTTATTTTCACCAATTTTCCAAGCATTATTGTTGTTAGAATAATGTCTATGTTCGGGTACTTGTTCTAAAAAAAGTGCAGGGGTAGTATCTCTGCCCATTAAAGTTCTATATTGTGGTCCTAAAATATCCCAATCTTCGGGTTTCGGAAAGTCTGGTGAATATTTTTCCCAATCTATATATCCTAATGAATTAACAGATGCAGCAGGTAAAAACTTAATATTATGTGATTTTTCCCATACATCAGTTCTTACAAATGGAATTTCTTCATATTTAATTCTTCTTTGTAATTGTGATGTCTGAAAAATAAAAAAACATTCATCCAATATTTCTTTATTATTTTGAATGAATGATGTTGTTGTATTCTGAATGTGATACCAACCAACACTTGAAGTTGCTAAGTTTATTAATTTTAATCCAAGTATATTTGCTAATTTTACTGGCCAGGTTTCATCTAAATCACAATTTTGTCCAGAAGTTTGTGAACACCCATTTACTACTAAATATTTATAATTCTTCGGTATATCTTCCATAATTTATTTTTGACCAAATTCTTTCAAAATAATACATTACAATCATACCGGTCACATTCATAATGATTGCATTTTTTAAGTTTCCACTCCAACCTATTGATAAAATCAAAAAGGAATTTGTGGTTGCTAAAACTCTCCAAGATATGGTTTTTACCAAATGTCTTTTTTTGGTTTCAACTACTCTCATTACCAACTGATTTCCCAATCTTTGAATTCAGAGGCAATACAATCTATTTTGTAATCTTTTCTACCACCAACTCTTTCTTGGATTTTGTTTTTTGCGGTGTTTCTAATACCATTCAATCCATGGGTAAGTAATAATTTATTACCTGAATCAATCCCATCTCTTGCATTAGATTCATTTGACCAAATATGTAAATTCATTTGAGAAAGAACTACTACTGCCCTGATAAACTCTCCATCCACTTCGTAATCTCCTGATTTTAAAATCAAATCAATATCATGAACAATATCTTTAATTTCTTGTCCATATTCTACTTTGTTTTCAACTATGAAAACTTCTTTTAACTGAATGATTGATAATCTATCAATCAATTCTCCCAATGTGGGTAAATATCTTCTTTCTGCCATATTTTTTAAATTGTAACTACACCCTTTTTCTGAACTACTATTGTTGCGTTCTCATTTGCATATTCAATACTTCGTTCTATATCTTTTGTTTTTAAATAACTCACTACTAATGATGCCATGAATGTATCACCGGCACCACTCAAATCTCTAACCTCAATATCTCTACTCACCGGGAATGTTTTTCCATTATACATTGCACCTCTTTCAGACATGGTTACAATTAACTTATCTTTCCAATCATCGTAATTTTCACCCTTACATTCTTCCCACTCTACCTCATTTATCTTAATAAAGGTATAACCCATCATTTGTTTGGTGATGGGTTTTTTGGTATCAATAAAAGTTAGGGGATGTGATTTGGATATAAGTTCTACATCATCGTATGTCAAAAATCCTTTATCATAATCAGATACAATTACTGCATCGTAATCTGAGAAAGGTACTCGTTTAACATCAAATGAATTGGAAACTTTATCGTTTGAATCTATACGAAGTAAAAGAGCGTTAGATTTCTCTTCTACATATCTTCTTTTGGTAATTTCCTCTCTATTGGTAATTAATTCAACCTTATCCACTTTGAGTGATTGTAGGTTTGCAACAACATTACCTGCCATACCTTGATTGGTAACAGTTCGAGATGGTTCTAAAATAGGAACTGGTCCTTCAGGACACAATCTACGAGTATAACCATAAACAAAAACATCGGTGCAAGAATCACCTATTACTAATACCTTCATTCTTAATCTTTTAAATCTACATAATATGGAGAATGGGTTAATTCATAATAAAGTTGCATCTCACTTTTAATATAATGAGAAAGTACTGATTTGGGAGAAAATACCCCCGAAATAGGATTTAATATAAATTTTTCAATAAAAGGTTCATATAATACTTTATTTGATTGTATAAATCTACTTAAAAATTCTTCGTTTTCATATATGATATCATCACCCCTTAACTTACATATTATTTTTTTAAATTTATCAGTTGATAAATCATTTAAATTTATTATTTTTATTTTTGTTTTATCTTGGGCGTTATTTATCCAATTTTTATAGTTAACTAGATAATTCTCAGTATGAATATCTTGTAAAAGCATATCCCACCGTTTTTCAAGTAAATAATTAAGTACTAATGAAATTTGATGACTTGGAATTGATTGTAATTTAGATAAATCATTTATACTATCTGCATTTACAAATCTAAATAATGTTTTTATATCACCATCTGATAATTTTGTGTAATATCTTATTTCATCACGAGTAGTTTCATCATTACCCATGGTTTGAAAAAGAATCATTAAAACTTGAACCGTACCAGATACAAATCTTTCTATCGGATTTCTTACTACGAAATATAAATCTTTAGGATTATTATAAAAAAAATCATTAAAATTGGTTACATCACAATATTCTAAAAATTCTTTTGTATTTCTATATTGTTTAAATTTGTTAACTTCTTTGTGAGCAAATTCATTAGGATTATCTCGTAATGCTTCAAATGAACTCTTTACATAGTAGTTAGATAAAGTATCGGGTATTAAAGTTCTATAATCATCGGCATCATGTCCCATTTTTAGAAATAAATCCATTTGTAAATTATCTTCCCATTCCGATTTTGGCATTGATAACACATGGGATAAGAATCTAGTTCCTACTTTTTTATAATTTATTATTATTCCATTTTTAAATGGATTTATTGTAGGATTGAAAACATAATCACTAACAAAACTATTTTGGTTAATATCTAACATAATTTAAAATCCATTATTTTCTAAGTAATCAAATAATTCTTTGACCCTTTGACAAATTTCATAGTTTTCGGTTTCCAATCCCCAATCCATAATTTTTGTCAGAGTTTCATTAACTCCATCTTTTTTGACTGAGAAATCGAAGGCCTTTTGGTTTCCTCGTATTTGAGTTTCAACCCTAAGACAATGTATTTCATCTACATCATTATATAACAATTCCTCACACCCAACAAGAAGTTCTGGCATGAGTACATCTTTTCCTTTACCCATAGTCCATTCAAAGATATCATTTTTACCGATATGAATTGTCAGTACTTTTTTAGGTTCATCCATTTAACTCAACATTTACTATTACTGATGTTAGTGATTCTTGAGAAGATTTTTCGGGTATGATTTCTTTGATTGCCCAATCAGATTTTAAATATCGGATTGTACCACCAACATTTAAACACGGTCCACCTTCAAAATCAAACATAGTAAGTTCTCCTTTATCATTATAAGAATCTCTTACAATAATGGATTCTCCCATTATTCTTAGTTTGTTAGGTGATATTTTTTCTATAACTCTATCTTGTCCAAAACGATTTTGAATAATTTCCATAACTATAAGTTTTTTTTCTTGACCTTGAAATAATACTCAATCATATCTTTCATCCTGGTCCCATTTTTTTTATAATACAAATCGATATATCTACGAGTTGCCTCAATCTGATTAAATCTACTCATGGATTTAATTACCGCAATAAGTTTTTTATAATCAGGGTTTATGAACATATCAACAAGGTTCTCTACATATTCTATACTAAATGGTTTATGAATTGTCTCCATGTTAATAAATATATACAAATTAAAATAAATGTTCTAATCCCTTGGTGTTTGCCCTTCTTAACTGAATATCTATTTCAGAATAAGTTGTTGCCTCTTTTACTTGTTTTTTATACCACCAATAAAGGTCTTCAATAGTTCCTTTGCCTCTTTGTTTTTTTAATGATTTTTCCCATAAATCAGTTTCTCTTGTTAATGAGAATTCTATTCTTAATTGTTCTCTTAATTGATTGAGTATATTGAGTTCATTTTTATGGGCTTCTTCCATCAACTTTAAAGCCTTAACTCGTTTCATTCTGGCAGAATCTTCTGCTGCCATTTTACGATTATGTTCATCACTACCAATATAGTTATTATATGCCTCTTCATATATACGAACTGCATCTTCTCTACATTCTTTTGCTTCTCCAAACATATAAGAATAATCAAAATCACCATTTCTGATTTTTAATAGAAGTGGAGCATTTGCTTTTAAAGGTCTATTCTTTCTACCTTTTGTAAACCATCTAAATTTATTATATCCCATAGTTTTAAGTTTTAATGTTTATACAAAGATACTAAAAAATATTGAACTATCCTAATAATCCGAAAAGAAATATTCTTCCAATGTTAGTTTGAAGTTTTTAAATCCTATTGCTGCATTCTCATGCCAAGTATCTATATTACCATCATCACTCACCCATTTAAAGGAACGAAATGGAATATCTCTTTCTTTACAAACTTGAGCAAGTGCATAACATTCCATATCAACAATATCACATTTATCAATCATCTCTAAATATTTCTGAGCATAATCGGTTCGTGTATTATCGTATATTTGGTCAGTAGTGAAACATTTAATATCTGAGGTGGATAATTTTATTTCACACAAATCAGTTTCGGGTGTACATCCATATTCTGCAAATGGTCTTACATCTATATTATTATAAACACTACCAACTTCTAATACTTCACCTACTTTGTGATTTTTAAGATTTCCACATGAACCAAAGTTTATAACAATATCGGGTTCTTCATTCCATAAGATTTCTGTCATTTTTGATGCTGCATTAATTTTTCCAATACCAACTTGGAAAATTGGAAGTCCAAATATTTGTTTTATTCCACCATGTTCCAATGGTGTTGCAGAAATCAATATTACTTTTGTGTTTGGGTTTTTCATACTTCTTATGGTATTGTTAATTCCAATCCATCTAAATTGGGATAAATATGTATTTGACAACTCAATCGAGAATTATCTTTTCTATTATCAACATCATCCAACATCATATCCTCAATCACACCAACTGAATTCATAGGTCTTTCATTATCTATATAAACATGACAAGTGGAACATTCTCCACATCCACCACATTTACCATGAATTAGTTCGTATGAACGAAGAGCCTCCATCAGACTCATATTCATATCGGTTGGAATATTATATTCTTTACTATTAACTTTAATCGTTATCTGATTCTCCATAACTTATTAAACATTTTACATCGTGTCCTTTTTTAAGACCAATATCAATTAAACAAAGTTTATCAATCACCTTATACCCTGCCATCTCACATAGGAGTTCGGATGCGAACATAGTTCCACCTGTTGCATAAACATCATCCACAATAACCACATTACCTTTACCTGGTTTCATTTCTATCATATCCTTACCATACTCCAAATCGTATTCTACTGCATGGAGTATATCTTTGGTATTGGGTAATTTACCTTCTTTACGAATTAGTTTTACACCACCACCAAATCTCATGGATAAAGCAGATGCAAATAGAAATCCACGAGATTCAATTCCTACCCAATAATCTGGTTTTCTTAACATTTCATTACCATCTTCATCGGTAGTAATGATTGAAAGCATACCCATTTGGGTAATTGCACTTGTAAATGCAGTTTCATCCTCCAATAGTGGTTGGATATCTCTAAAAAGAATTCCTTCCTTTGGGAAATCGGGTACATCCTCTATGTATTTTTTAATATCTACCATTTATAAATTCCCTTACTTTTTCTGAAAATAATTTATCATAAACTTCTTTGCCAACTTCCGATGGTTCAATTCTAACCATTTGAGATGCATATTCCAATGCCTTATTTAAATCATCAGATGAAAATGTTGGTTTGGTTTCATCAATCATATCATTTACATAATTGACATAATCTTCACTTTGTACCCACTCATCATATTGATCTTGATATCGGTGGAAAAGTTCATTTTCTAACTCTTCTTGAGTTAATCCGTTTAAAAGTGTTTCTTTAATCTTGCTCATTGTTTGTATTTTTAAATTTAATTATTCGTTCACAATCCCATTTAAACCACCTTAGAACTTGTTTCTGTGAGGGATAACACATCTCTAAGGTTTTACCCTTTAATTCTTTTATCTCTTCTGATAGGGGTTCTTTATAACAAGTATCAAACACCCATAGTTTATCGGGTACTAATCTTGCCATTACATTATGAGTTCCAATATGTCTATAATGTCCATACTCACCACCTTGGTTGTGGGTTACAACTTTCTCCCAATCTTTCTCATCGAGTACTCGTTGTAATCTTGGAATCAAAATGGATTCATTATAAGATACTGAAGATTTATAAGGTTCTCCATCCCAATGTTCCCATTTTTCAACACCAAGTTGTTCCATTGCGGAAATAAACTCTTTGTGTCTTATCAAGTGATTTCCATAATCTAAACAAATCACTTTGTATTCTCCTTTGTGTTTCAATAACTCACCTCCACCAAAAAGAGTTTCATCATCGGGGTGAGCAACTACCATTAATTTGTTAACTTTAGTCACAATATAATACGGTTAAATTTTCGTGATTTTGTAATATTGATGCCGGAACTGATTCAGTAATCTCACCAAATAGTGCCGTTTGAATTATTTCTAATTTTTTCTTACCTTGTGCAATAAGTAGAATTTCTTTGGATTTCATAATCGTATCCAATCCCATAGTTACTGCTTGAGTTGGTACTTCTTCAATTGAATTAAAGAAACGCGAATTATCTTCTATGGTTTGTTTATCTAAATCCACCACACGAGTTTTTGAATCAAATGGAGAGCCAGGTTCGTTAAAAGCAATGTGTCCATTAGTTCCTATACCTAAGATAGTTAAATCCAATCCACCATTTTTTTGAATCAATTCATCGTAATTTTCTGTCTGGTCTGGAAACCATACATTGAATGAATTTATATCAATATGGTCAAATAAATTTCTTTCCATAAATCGCATATAACTTTCTGCATGAGATTTATCAATTCCTACATACTCATCTAAATTGAAAGTAGTAACATTCCACCAAGTTTGGTGTACATCTTCTCTCAATTCCTTGTACATCCCAATAGGAGTACCACCTGTGGGTAAACCAAGATTAACTGGGTTACCTCCTTGAATTTTCTTTTTTACTTCAAGAGCAGCAAGTTGAGATAATTTCTCATAACTACTAACTTTTCTGAATAGGGCTTTCATCTTACAATTTTAATTCTAACTATTGATTCACATTTTGTACAAATAGTGGTATCTATTCTACCACGAACACACGAATCGTGTTCCCACAATTCTACATGATTTTTTTCTGATTTACACGAACATAAAGTTTTTTCAACACAATTTCGTGAACTCCATTTTTTTAAGGTTGGGTGATTAATCCACTCTTCTCGTAACATACTTTTCATATTATAATTCTAAATAGGTGATTAGTGCCTCTTCTTTTTCTTTATTCCAAGATTTCATATTGATTTGAATTCCCAATTCATTTGCAATTTTCAATCCTCTATCCCATGCATCCATTTCGTTCATCAATCTACCAAGAACGAATTGTTTTGGGTGTTCATCTGAATCAATATTTTTGTATGAGTTAATTCCAACATTCGTTGGTGGTTGAAGTGCGTGTCCACATTCGTGAAGTAAAGCGAACAAACCATTATTATTCAAATCGTAGTTGTGGTGGATATTGATTACTCGATTAAAGTGACCGGTAAAGTTGGTCATTTGAGATAACTGAACTTTGATTCCTTTCTTATCCGAAATGAAATCAACTACCTTTTGGAAATCCTTTGGAAACTTACGATTTTTGAATTTGTATTTACTCATAGTATCATCTCTTATTACAAATGTAATATACGAAGAAATTTTGGAAATTCCTAATTTTTTTTAATTTATTTTTCGTGGGTCTATTTGATTTAATAAAATAGAATTATCAGTATTATCGTTTATTTTATTTTTGTATTTATAATAAAACATATCTGTCAAATCTGAATGTTCTTCAACATAGTAATGCATCAAATCTCTGGCAGGTGTTAAGGATTCGTGATATGGATTAATTTCTCCTAAATTTAAAGATGAGTTTGTTATCAAATAATAGTTTATGTTATTTTGATTAAGAAAATATCGTATTGCATCTATAAAAACATAATTTATTTGATGAATCATTTTATCATCATATAAAAAATCCACCAAATCATTTGATAATGTATCCCAATGAAATACTCCTTGAAATTTATCATTATTTACCTTTTCGTATCTACCCCAACATTCATCCGGTAAATAATGAAATACATTTTTAAATTTTAATTTATTCTTAAAATAATTTAAATATCTATATTGTGTCATTATACCACTACCAGGCTCTGATATGTTATAAAATTTACCACCTATCATTTCCGATAATTTATACGCCCAAATATCCTTTAAATGATGACCTATGCCAAAAGTATGGGAACATCCCAAAAATACATTTCCTTCACCTTCTAAAGTAAAATCATCGGGAGTTCTAAATCCATAGTTGTTATATTTGTATGTAATTGGTTTTTGTTGATAATTTAATAAATGTGATGAAGTTGGATATTTTTTTAAATTTTCATTAAATAATTCTTGGGTATCTGCTGGATGCCACAAATCAATGGTATTTGGTTTCCTAATTTTTGGAAACTGAGGATTTTCTGAAAACCATTTTTTGTATTCGAATTTCATAATAAGGTAAAAGGAGTCCCGAAGGACTCCTCTTGGGTGTAATAAAAATTAAACATTAAAACATTGGAATTTCATCATCATTGTTTTCTACCGGTTCGTTGAAAAGTGTATCATCTGATTCATCTTTTACATACTTTTGAACCAGTTGTTTCACATAAGTTCTTTCGGAATCTACACCACCATCGTTGGAGAAGAATGGGAAGATTGAAATCTCTGCAGCCTCGAAGAGTGAGAACCCATCGTAAACCAACCCAGCCATCTCAACCGAAGCTCTTGTGGAAATCATTGAAGTGATTTTACCGGCCTCACTCATTGATTGAGTTCGAGTGTGGTGAGCAATCTCGGCGATTGCAGTTAAGTTATCATCAGAAACTTCGGGAAACATATATTTTAACAAACCAAATTCTTGTTCATCATTCAGAACATCCATCTCGATAGTTACGAAACGGTCAAGAATTGCCCGGTCCATAACTCGGGTTGATGTATATTCGTTACCAATGTTGGCGGTTGCGATGAAGGTAACACCCTCGGCAACTTTCACAATTGGAGAACCATCGGCCTCATCCAATCGTAGGTATCTTTGTCCTTGGTCAAGAACAGTCATCAAGATGTTCCAAGCATCGGGGTGAGCTCGTGATAACTCATCCAACAAGATAACTGCGTTTGGAGTTTTGATGGCTTTAACGAAAGCAGATTCAG
>Ga0222713_10002101_pt1 | contig 21481 bp, 20 predicted proteins | sample C33_649DmetaG_FD_165061 | JGI IMG/M metagenome (GOLD analysis project Ga0222713, IMG submission 165061) | Estuarine water microbial communities from San Francisco Bay, California, United States - C33_649D | ecosystem: Environmental > Aquatic > Marine > Unclassified | place: USA: California...
GCTTCATGAGTTTCACGGGCGAATTCGTCGATGCCGCGACTGCGCTCGCATGGGGTCTCGTCGTCGAGGTCACACCACACGACCGATTGGTCGAGCGCGCCATCGAGATCGGCAATGCCATCGCCTCCACTCACGCCGACGCCACGACGGAGACTCGCGCGCTCTACGACGACGTTCGCCCGCTCGGTGACTCCGATGACGCCTTCGCCGTCGAGAATCAGCGGGCTCGACTCTGGGCGGCCAAGAGATTCGGCGGCGCGTCATGAAGGTGTACGCCGGAATGGATCCACGTCTTTCGTTACGCGACGTCCCGACTCACGCTCGTCGCATCGAAGCACTCGGTTACGACGGTCTCCACGTGGCCGAGACCGTGCACGATCCCTTCCTCGTGTCGCTCGTTGCGCTTCAGGCGACCACCGATCTCGTCGTACGGACGTCGGTCGCACTCGCCCTCGTTCGCAGTCCGATGGCCGTCGCCTACTCGGCCTGGGATCTCGCCGAAACGTCGGGCGGGAGGTTCCAACTGGGACTCGGTACTCAGATCCGGCCGCACATCGAACGGCGATTCGGTGCCCAGTTCGACGATCCGGTCGGACGCTTGCGCGACCACATCGGCGCGGTACGCGCCTGCTGGCGCGCCTTCGACGGCGAAGCTCCGCTCGACTACCACGCCGAGCACTACGAACTGACTCTGCTCACTCCGAACTTCACTCCCGACCCACTTCCCAAGGGCGTGTCCCACCCAAGTGTCTGGATGGGAGGTGTCAACAAGAAGTTGGTGGAGGCGGCTGGCGCGATCGCCGATGGTTTCGTGACGCACCCCACCAACAGTCACCCCCGTTACCTGCGCGAGGTGTGCCGTCCCGGACTCGCCACCGGAGCCGAACGTGCCGGACGGTCCATCGCCGAGATCGAACTCGTGGTCGGGACGCAATGGATTCTCGGCGCGACTCGGGCCGACATCGACGAGCGACGCGAGCACAACCGTCGCCTGCTCGCCTTCTTGTACTCCACACCGGCCTACGAACGAACACTCGAGTTGTTCGGATGGGCCGAACTCGCCGGCCGACTGCGTGCGCTCATCCGCGAACAACGTTGGAGCGATCTCGCCGGTCTGGTCACCGACGACGTCCTCGACACCCTCGTCCCTCAAGCCACGTACGACGAACTCCCCGACGTCGCCATGGAGTGGTTCGGCGACACCGCCGACGGCATCCTCGTTGCGCCACCGCCGAGCGACGATCACGATCGACTGCTGGCGACGGCCGTCGATCGCCTTCGTTCGCGCTGACAGGAATTCAGCCGAGAAGCGCCGCAATGTCGCGCGCCACGACTTCACGCCCCGACATCGCCACGGCGTCGTCGGAGCCTTCGAGCAGCCAGGCGATCGCGACCATGGTGTCGTCGGGCCCCTGTCCGGTGACTTCGCGTCCGGCGCGTTCGGCTCGCTGACGCATCACGTCGGTGGTCACGTGGCCGGGGTTCACGCTGTAGGCACGTATTCCGTCGCCGAAGTGCTCGGCGTGCAACACACCGGCGATGCGGTGAGCCGCCCCTTTGGCCATCGCGTATGCGACTCCCCAACCACCACGTCCAGTCGGAGCCTTCGGAACCAGAGTCGCCGCTCCGGACGTGAGATGTACGAACACTCCCGATTTCGATTCGAGCATCGTCGGCAACAACTCCGAAAGCAGGACGATCGGTGCCACCGCATCGCCCTCGATGACCTTTCGCAGCAACTCGATCGGTAGATCGGCGAAGGGATCGTTCACACCCGGCCCCTGATAGATCGCGTTCGACACCAGAGCGTCGACCCGCCCGAATTCGATGAGCGCCGAGCGAGCGGCCGACCGAACGCTCTCCTCGTCGGTGAGATCCATCGCAACGTTCAGAACTCGACACGCGGAGTCGACGGCGCGACACGCCGACGCAGTCTCTACCAGAGAACCTGGTAACGCCACCCCCGCCAGATCGTCGTGGCGAGAGGTTCCGTCGAACGTCGCTCCACCGCCGACCGAACGTGCCGTGAGCACGAGGTCGAAACCCCGACCCGCCAGATCGACCGCCACGGCGCGTCCGATTCCTCGACTCGCTCCGGTGATCATGACGACAGGCCTCCGAGTCACGACGAGAACTGTACGGTGTCGACACATGGATGACGTTCGCTTCGACGATCGCGTCGCGATCGTGACCGGAGCCGGTCGCGGCCTCGGGCGCGAGCACGCTCTACTCCTGGCATCGCGCGGCGCTCAGGTGATCGTCAACGACGTCTCGGAAGAACACGCCGACGCGACGGTCACCGACATCGTGGCGGCCGGAGGCACGGCGGTGGCCGACTCTCGATCGGTGGCCGAACCAGACGCAGCACGCGCCATCGTCGACTCGACGATCGAGCGGTTCGGCAACCTGCACATCGTGCTCAACAACGCCGGCCGAGGCGGACCCACCGGATCGTTCACCGACACGACCGACCGTCAACTCGAAACGATCCTGTCCACTCATCTGATCGGCACCTGGAACATGTGCCAGGCAGCGTGGCCACACTTCGTCACCCGGACGTTCGGTCGCATTCTCGTCACCTCGTCGGCGGCGGCCATCGGTTCCCTCGGGATGCCGGCGTATTCGGTGGCCAAGGCCGGCCTCATTGGGCTCACCCGATCTCTGGCCAACGAAGGCGCCGAGCACGGCATCACCGTGAACTGCCTCATGCCCATCGGCTACACCCGGTCGGCCGCTCTCAATCCACACGACGACACCCGTCGATGGATGGAGGAGAACTTTCCTCCGTCGGCTTGCAGTCCGGCCGCCTGTTGGCTGGTGCATGACGACATCGACGTGACGGGGCGCATCGTGACCGCCGGGGCCGGCCGATCCTCTCTGATTTCGACTGTCGGACATCCGGGCTGGTCGGGGGGACCGGAGCTCACGCTCGAGGACGTGCGCGCCCAGTGGCCGCAGGTACTCGATACCTCGCACGGCCGCGACCTCCTCACGAGCCGGGACGATCTGGTCTTTTTCGAGGGCCCGGCCGCCTGGTCCGACTGACGTCGGGCCCCATAGGGGACGCTTCCGACGTTTCTGACAGACTGTCAGAAACCTTCCAGCCAGGGGAGACGGGCACTCACATGCACATCGGCGATACACCGGATGAGGCGGCTTTCCGGGCCGAAGCGCGCACCTGGCTCGGTCAGCACGCCCGCTTGAAGTCGGAGGGTCCCGGCGAACTCGGAGAACACGATCTAGGCGGCCACATTCAAAAGTGCCGCGATTGGCAGCGCGTGCTGTTCGACAACGGCTGGGCCGGCATCACGTGGCCGAAGCAATTCGGGGGTCGGGGAGCCAGCGCTATCCAGTCGGCCATCTTTGCCGAAGAGATGGCTTCGTTCGACGTGTCGACCGGTGCCTTTGCGGTATCGATCGGCATGGTGGGTCCCACCCTCATCGCTCACGGAACTCCCGAGCAGCAAGAGCGTCACCTCGCTCCTATCTTGCGCGGCGACGAAGTGTGGTGCCAGTTGTTCAGCGAACCCGGCTCGGGAAGCGATCTCGCATCTCTCGGCACACGAGCCGTTCGCGACGGCGACGAATGGGTCGTGAACGGCCAGAAGGTCTGGACCAGCTTCGGTCAGTTCGCCGACTACGCGATCCTTCTCGCCCGCACCGACACCGACGCCCCCAAGCACGCGGGTATCACCTACTTCATCCTCGACATGAAGACACCCGGACTCGACATCCGCCCCATCACGCAGATCACCGGTGTGCAGCACTTCAACGAAGTGTTCCTGAGCGACGTTCGTATCCCGGACGCCAACGTCCTCGGTGACGTCGACGGTGGGTGGAAGGTCGCCCAGACCACGCTCAGTAACGAGCGCAGCCACATCGGCTCAGGCGGTGGCGGTTGGACGGTGCGTCAACTCGCCGATATCGCGCGCGAGCGCGGACTCGCGGAGGATCCTCGAGTGCGCCAAGGACTCGCGCAGGCGCACATCCGTTCCGAGAATCTTCGCTATCTCGGTTTTCGAATGCGCACGGCCATGAGCCAAAAGCGCATGCCCGGACCCGAGATGCTCACGCTCAAGTTGGCCTACGCCAATCACTGGCGTCTCACCGCCGACCTGGCCGCTGAGATCGTCGGCCCCGGATTCACGTTGTGGGGCGATGATGCTCCGCACGACAACCAATGGGGCCAGCACCTCCTGTCGCAGTTCGCCATCCGAATCGGTGGCGGCACCGACGAGATCCAGCGCAACATCATCGCCGAGCGCGGTCTCGGTCTGCCCCGCGAACCCCAACCCGACAAGGATCGACCCTGGAGTGCGCTCACCCGCGCCTGACTCGATCACGTACCTCCAGCCAGAAAGCACTCGAGAACCATGACCTCCACCACCGCTGGCACCGACACCGGCATCGTCGTCGACGAGACTCCCGAAGCGAAAGCCGCCTTCTATACCGAACTGCAGTCGTATGTCGGCCTCGAGATCGGACCGCCCGAACCGGCTCCTGATCTGGTGAACGCCCCCATGATTCGGCACCTCGTCGAGACGATCGGCGACAAGAACCCCGTGTACACCGACGCCGATCTTGCGGCGCACAGCGTGCACGGCGGCATCGTCGCCCCACCCACCATGTTGCAGTCGTGGGTGATGGTCGGCATCGAAGGTCCGAAACGAGACGGTGACGGACCCTACGAACGCATGAATCAACTGCTCTTCTCACGCGGCTTCACGAGTGTCGTCGGCACCAACAGCGATCAGGTGTACCACCGCTATCTGCGTCCTGGAGACCGACTCACCATGCGCACCGTCATCGACACGATCAGCGACGAGAAGACCACCGGCCTCGGCACCGGTCACTTTGTCACCACCCGCCAGGACTACTACGACGCCGACGATCAGCTCGTCGGCCAGATGATGTTCCGCATCTTCCGATTCCGACCCAAGGCCAAGGCGCCGGCAGCCAAACCGAAGCCACCGCGTCCGCGTCCGGCCACCACGTTCGACAACAAGTGGTGGTTCGACGGTCTGAATGCAGGTCGGCTCCTCGCTCAACGTTGTGCCGACTGCGCCGCGCTCCGCTTCCCCACCGGCCCCATGTGCCCCTCGTGTCATTCACTCTCGTGGGTGGAGGTCGACATGCCGATGTCGGGCACGATCCACAGTTTCGTGATCACGCACTACCCGCAGATTCCGAGCTTCGATTATCCGCTTCCCATTCTTCTGGTGGATCTCGATCCGCCGGCTGACGCCCGACCCGACGACGCGACGGTACGCATGATCATGAACGTGAAGGACAATTCGTCCGACGGTCTCGAGGTCGGCGCACGTGTGAACGTGGTCATCGAAGCGACCGACCCCGACATGAAACTCCCCTTTGCGGTACTCGAAGGGTCGAACACAGGAGGCGCACGATGAATTTCGAACTGAGCGAGGAACAGGAGGTCATCCGCGACCTCGCCGAACAGATCTTCTCGGGACAATCCACTGTCGAGCGTGTCAAGAGCATCGAAAAAGGTGAGGGCTTCGACCGTGAGACCTGGGCGCAGCTGGCCGCCAGTGGAGTTCAAGCTCTGTGCGTCCCCGAGGAGAACGGTGGCAGCGGTTTCGGCCCGGTCGAACTTTCACTCGCTCTCATGGCCCAGGGACGCCATGTGTCGCTGGTGCCGCTCTGGACCACCGGCGTGGTCGGTCTCACCGTCGCCGACTACGGAACCACCGAACAGCGAGCGCTACTGAACGGAGTCGCCGATGGAAGCACCGTCGTCACCATCGGTCTCGCCGAGTTCGGCGCCAACGACATCGCCCGACCGAACACCACAGCGGTAGTCACCGGCGACACGGTGAAGGTGACCGGCACCAAGCCGGCCGTCCCGTTCGCACAGCACGCCGACCTCGCTCTTTTGTCGGTACGTCGAGAGGACGACCGCCCTGCGCTTCTTGTGTTGCCCCTCGATACTCCCGGCGTGACAGTCGTTCCAGTCACCACCACCAATCTCGAGCCCCAAGCGCATCTCGACATCGACTGCACCTTGCCGGTCACTGCGCTCCTTGGCACCGATGCGACCGGTTCGAGCGAACACGATGGCGGCGAGATGCTCCGTTCGGCTTTCGAACACGCCGTGGTGGCCCTCGCCTCCATCCAGGTCGGAGTCGCCGAGGGTTCGATCGCCATGACGGCGTCCCACCTGTCGAGTCGTAAGCAGTTCGGCAAGCCGTTGTCGGCCTTCCAGGCCACCACCCAGCGCGCCGCCGACGGCTACATCACCACCGAAGCCATGCGCGTGACCGCCCTCAACGCCGCATGGCGTCTGGCCGAAGGATTCGATGCTCGTCGCGACGTCGCTGTCGCCGCCTACTGGGGTAGCGAGGGAGCGCAGCAAGTCGTCACCGCCTCTCAGCACCTGCACGGCGGCATCGGCGCTGATGTCGACTATCCGGTGCATCGCTTCTTCTTGTGGGGAATCCAGCTCGCCAACCAACTCGGTTCGGCGAGTTCGCACCTCGCCCGCCTCGGACAACTGATCGCCCGCACCTGACGAGACAGGAACCTCCATGACCTCCACGCGACTTCCCGACACCCGATCCTTCTCATCGGTCAAAGTCGGCGACACCCTCCCCTCGCTCGATGTTCCGCTCACCCGCACCCTCATCGTGTCGACGGCGATCGCCACCCGCGACTACCAAATCGTGCACCACGACCCCGACGTGGCCAAAGAACGCGGTTCGCAGGACATCATCATGAACATCCTCACGTCGAATTCATTCGTCGGGCGTTTCGTGACCGACTGGACCGGGCCCGATGCAGTTCTGCGTTCGGTGAAGATTCGCCTCGGTGCGCCCAACTACCCCGGTGACACCATGGTCATCACTGGCGAGGTCACTGCACTCGATGCCGGCGAACGTCTGGTCACCGTCGCCGTGAAGGGTTCCAATTCGCTCGGTGATCATATGAATGCCACGGTCGAAGTGGTGCTGCCATGAGCGTCACACGTATCGGCAACCAGCTCGGTGGCAGGGCGGCGATCGTCGGTATCGGCGCGACCGAGTTCAGCAAGGATTCGGGTCGCAGCGAGATGAGTCTCGCGAGCGAGGCGGTGGCTGCAGCCATCGCCGACAGCGGACTGTCGCCGTCCGACATCGATGGCATGGTCACGTACTCCACCGACAACAATCCCGACATCGAGATCGCCCGCCACGTGGGCATCGGTTCGCTTCGGCACTTCAGTCGCGTTCACTACGGCGGCGGCGCAGCTTGCGGAACGATCGTGATGGCCGCCATGGCCGTGGCCACCGGAGTCGCCGATGCCGTCGTCTGCTACCGAGCCTTCAACGAACGCAGCGGTCGTCGTTTCGGCGCTGGCGTGCAAGATCTCGACGCCTCGGCCACCGCCGAACGAGCACAGTTCTCATGGACCACGCCGGCCGGCCTTCTCACTCCGGCGAGTTGGGTGGCCATGGTCGCCCGTCGCTACATGCATCTCTCCGGCGCCACCTCACTCGACTTCGGACGAGTCGCCGTGGCCGGGCGTCGCCATGCCGCCAACAACCCGGCCGCCTGGTTCCACGAGCAACCGATCACTCTCGAGGATCACCAGAACAGTCGCTGGATCGTCGATCCTCTACATCTCCTCGACTGTTGCCAGGAAACTGATGGCGGACAGGCTCTGGTGGTCACGAGCGTCGAACGAGCCCGTGATCTCCCGAACAAGCCAGCTGTGGTTCTCGCCGGCGCTCAGGGAGCCGGCGACCAGCAGTGGACGATGACCTCGTTCTACCGCGACGACATCGCGCAACTCCCCGAGATGAAGGTCGTAGCCGACGAACTCTGGACGTCGTCAGGACTCTCACCGTCCGACATCCAGACCGCGATTCTGTACGACCACTTCACTCCGTACGTCCTCATGCAACTCGAGGAGTTCGGATTCTGTGCCCGCGGTGACGCCAAAGACTTCATTGCCGACGGAGCCCTCGAAATCGGCGGACGACTCCCCATCAACACCCATGGCGGGCAGTTGGGCGAGGCCTACCTCCACGGTATGAACGGCATCGCCGAAGGTGTGCGTCAGGTGCGTGGTACGAGCCTGAATCAGGTGGATAGTGTCGAGAACGTGCTGGTGACCGCCGGCACTGGGGTTCCGACCAGTGGTCTCGTCCTCGGGACGGATCGCTGATCGACCACTTCACGACGACGAGGGGCACACGATGAAGTACGACCTGAGTTACGACGTCCTCGATGTGATCTCGCACGCGTCGTACAAGTTCGGCCCACCTTTCGAGTTGTACAGGCAAATGCGCGACGAAGCGCCGGTCCTCAAGTGCCGCGGCGTCGAACCCGCCTACACAGAAGAGTTCTGGGCGATCACTCGTCACGCCGACGTCGTGGAAGTGAGCCGCAAGTTCCAGACCTTCTCGTCGGCCAAGAAGGGCTCGCTCATGAACGAGGCCCCCACCGAAATCGACAACGACTCGGCTCGCCTCATGATCGATCTCGATCCGCCCGATCACACTCGTCTGCGTACCCTCGTGAGCCGTGGTTTCACACCGAAGGCCATGCGCATGCTCGAGTCGCACTTCCGCGACGTGGCGATCCAACTGATCGAGGAAGCCATCGAAGCAGGATCCGTCGACTTCGTCGACAAGGTCTCGGCCGAACTTCCACTCATCGCCATCGCCGAGCTCGTCGGCATTCCGGTCGAAGATCGTCGCAAGGTGTTCGACTGGTCGAACGCGATGATCGGCGCCAACGATCCCGAATACGGCAACGACCCCGAAGCCGGGATGGTGGCCGCCACCGAGCTCTACATGTACTCGAATCAGTTGGCACTCGAGCGCAGGGCCAACCCCAAGGACGACATCATCACCACGCTCATCAGCGAACACGATGGTGATGTTCTCTCCGAACACGAATTCGACCTGTTCATGATGCTTCTGGCCGTGGCTGGCAACGAGACCACTCGAAATGGGATCAGCCACGGTGTGGCAGCGATGATCGAACACCCCGACGAGTGGCGACGCCTACAAGCCGATCCGTCACTCGTCACGTCGGCGGTCGAAGAGATCCTCCGCTGGGCGACGCCCGTCAACTACTTCCGCCGTGCCGCCACCTGCGACGTCGAACTGCACGGAGTCACGATTGCCGAAGGCGAGTCGGTCACCATGTTCTACCCGTCAGCCAATCGTGACGAGCGAGTGTTCACCGACCCCGATCGCTTCGACATCGGACGCACTCCTAATCCTCACGTCACCTTCGGAGGTGGTGGCCCACACTTCTGCCTGGGGTCGAATCTGGCTCGCCTCGAGATGCGCATTCTGTTCGAAGAACTCTCGAAGCGTGTTGCCGACGTGAATCTCACCGGTGAGATCTCGAAACTCCAGTCGAGCTTCATTCACGGCATCAAACACCTTCCAGTGGCGTTGACTCGCCGCTGAACCGACAACACCCCCTGACCCACCACTCACGAAACGAGGACCACACCATGGGTAAGCCCGTCATCATCGAGGCCGGTCGTTCGGCCATTGGCAAGCGCAACGGACAGCTCGCCGAGACCCATGCCGCAACCTTGCTCGGCCGGATTCAAGCCGGGGTTCTCGAGCGGGCCGGTGTCGATCCGATGTCGATCGGCCAGGTGATCGGTGGTTGCGTGACCCAGGCCGGTGAACAGGCGAGCAACGTGTCTCGCACGGCGTGGCTCAACCAAGGCCTGCCTTGGCAGGTGGCCGCCACCACGATCGACACTCAGTGCGGCTCGAGTCAGCAGGCCAATCATCTCATCCACAACATGATCGCCGCTGGCGTCGTCGATACCGGACTGGCCTGCGGTGTCGAGCACATGAGCAAGGTGTGGTTGGGAGCCAACGTCCCACGCATCGGCGAAGGTGTCGACGTCACGTTCGTCAACGGAAGCTCCAAGCCAGCCGATTTCGCGCTCGACATGCCCGACCAGTTCGGAGCCGCCGAGCGCATCGCTCAGCGACGAGGCATCACTCGTGCCGATGTCGACTACTTGGGTCTGATCTCGCAGCAAAAGGCGATCCGCGCCACCGAGGAAGGCCGTTTCGAACGCGAGATCGTTCCGGTGGAAGTCGTCGACGCCGAGGGCAACACCGTCGTGGTCACACGTGACGGCGGCTTGCGCGACACCACGGCCGAGAAACTCGCATCGCTCAATCCGGTGCTGCCCGACGGCATCCACACGGCCGGTAACTCCAGTCAGATCAGCGATGGCGCAGCGGCCGTGCTCTGGATGGACGAAGACAAGGCCCGTGCCGAAGGATTGCGCCCCCGTGCCCGCATCGTGGCTCAATGTCTGGTCGGTGCCGAGCCCTACTACCACCTCGACGGACCGGTGCAGGCGACCGAGAAGGTTCTGCGGGACGCCGGTATGACCATGGCCGACATCGACATCGTCGAAATCAACGAAGCCTTCGCAAGTGTGGTGCTCTCATGGGCGCAGGTTCACGGTGTGAGCCGCGACGACCTCATGTCCAAGGTCAACGTCAACGGCGGTGCGATCGCCCTTGGTCACCCGGTCGGTTCGACCGGTAGTCGCCTCATCACCACCGCACTGCACGAACTGGAGCGCAGCGACAAAGAGTTCGCCCTCGTCACCATGTGCTGTGGTGGCGCCGTGTCGACGGGGACGATCATTCAGCGGCTCTGAGCGCCGAAGGCATCCAGCGGATCTGAGAGCCCGCTGAACTCAGCGGGCCCGGGCGAGGCCGAGTCCGGCCGAGGCCACGAGTTCACGCTGAATCTCGTTGACACCCCCACCGAAGGTGTTGATCTGCGCAGCGCGAGCCGCTCGCTCGACTTCACCGTGGATGACTGCTCCCGGTGATCCGTCGCGAAGGTGCGACACCGGCCCGAGGATGCCCTGCAGTATGCGATACACCTCGACGGCGCGTTCGGTGCCGAACACTTTCACACCACTCGATTCAGCCGGTCCGAGCGTGTTGTCGGCCACGCTCTTCGCCAGCTTCCACGTCATGAGGCGAATGGCGTCGAGCAACGCCGCGCACTTGGCCAGATCGGCCTGCACCCACGGCAGATCGATCATCGTCTCGCCATTCGGGCCACCCGACGGAGTCACCCGGCACCAGGTGGTCACGTCATCGCAGAGTCTTTCGGTGAGACCGGACAGTGCAGCCAGACCCACACGTTCGTGGTTGAGCTGCATCGTGATCAGTTTCCAACCGCCATTGATCTCGCCGATCACGTTTTCTTTCGGAACACGCACGTCGGTGTAATAGGTGGCGGTGGTGACCACTCCACCCACCGTGGTGATGGGAGTCCATTCGAAGCCAGGTGTGTAGGTGGGAACGATGATGATCGTTATTCCCTGATGCTTCGGGGCTTCGGTATCGGTACGACAGGCCAACCACACGTAGTCGGATTGGTTGGCGCCCGATGTGTACACCTTGTTGCCGTTAATGACCCACTCATCCCCGTCGAGGACGGCGGAAGTGCGCAGGCTGGCCAGGTCGGTGCCGGCCTCGGGCTCGGTGTAACCGATGGCGAAGTTGATCTCACCTTTCAAGATGCCGGTGAGGAACTGATCCTTTTGGGCCTGGGTGCCGTGAGCCATGATTGCCGGACCGACGGTGTTGACCGTGACGAACGGGAACGGTGCGTGCGCCCGCTGGATCTCGTCGAACATGATGAACTGGTCGGTGGCCGGACGGCCCTGGCCACCGAATTCGACCGGCCAACCAAGGCCGAGCCACCCGTCGGCGCCCATCTGGCGGATGAGTTCGCGAAAGATGGGTTTGCCCTCCCCGGATTCGCCGAGTTCGGCTCGTACCTCGGGAGTGAGCATGGCGGCGAAGTACTCGCGCAGCTCTTTGCGCAGGGCTTGCTGATCCGGTGTCTCGGCCAAGTACATGCCCCGACCCTACCCCACCGATCTGACGCCACGTCAGATCGAGATCGTCCCGAATGATGTCGACGATCACACGTCACACTCTCGGCCTCTCACGGGCGGTAGACACGTGATGTGCACCTTCTCCACCCCCTCTCGGGTCAGGTCGCGGTAGACGAGGCCTACGACCTCTCCAACCGTCGACGTCGGGCCGATCGACCCTGGATCGTGATGTCGATGATCGCCACCGCAGACGGGGCTGTGGCCATCGAGGGCGCATCCCATCTTCTCGGCGGACCAGCCGATCGCGACATCTTTTTGCACCTGCATCGAACGGCCGACACAGTGTTCGTCGGCGCCGAGACCGTACGTGCCGACAGCTACTCACCCCTGCCACCGCATCAGACCCTCGTGGTGATGTCGTCGTCGGGAGATCTCGGCCGCCATCACGATGCGCTCGTGGCTGCCGGCAACACTCGCATCGTCGCCGGTGACGTCCGTGACGTCGTGACCACATTCTCCGGTGAAGTGTGCGCTCTCGAAGGAGGTCCGTCACTCAACGGTCAGATGCTCGGTGCCGATCTGGTCGACGAGGTGTGGCTGACGGTCGCCCCGCGCTTCGTCGCCGGCCGTAGTGATCGTCTGGCCGAAGGTGCATGGGCCATGCGCGAACCGTGGCACCTCGCCCACGTCGCCCACGAGGGCGGATTCGTGTTCTTGCGCTATCTACGAGACGCCGAAACGAGTGAGTGAGGCGACCGGCGGTCGCACCATCATGTTGAGTTCGACCGGATCACCCGACTTGCGGTGAAGGATCGGGGACTCGTCGGCGAAAGACGGCGGATTAGGTAACCGCGAGAGAAGGGTGGCCGTCACTTCGGCGGCTTGGATGGCCAAGGTCTCTAGTCGATGGTGACGATGGAGTCGCATTCCGAGATCGACCTGTCCAACCGCAGCCGCACCGAATCGCTCGTACATGTCGACGATCATGCCGATCTCGACGCCCCACCCAGCCGCGAACGGGATGGCTTCGAGCATCGTGCGTCGTCCGGCGTATTCACCGGCCAAGGGCTGTTCGAGTTCGGCGAGTTCGGGGAAGAAAAGCGAGAGCAAAGGTCGAGCCACGAGTTCGGTGGTCCGGCCTCCTCCCCCCAGGTGCGACGGACGGTGATAGCTGGCCTTGACCAGCCCGAGTTCGTCGTCGAGCAGAAGCGGCATCACGAGCCGAACGATCCAATCGGGAGTGAAGCTCGTGATGTCGCCGTCGCACCAGACCACGAAGTCGCCATTGCTCGCAACCAAGCTCGACCACAGAGCGTTGCCTTTGCCCCGGGCCGTTCCGTGGAAGAAGTGAACGACATCGACTGGAACGACCGTCGCTCCGGCCTCTTTGGCGATGTCGGCAGATCCGTCGGTCGATCCGTCGTCGAGCACGATCAGTTCGTCGACCAGATTTCCGAGCAGTGACTGGTCGATCATGCGGACGAGATCACCTACGGTCTCGGCCTCGTTGCGACACGGAATGCACACCGACACCGTGCGATCACCCTTGGCGGCGACCGCAACATCGAGGTCCCAGCCGCTCGGATCGAATGTTTTGATTGCGCTCATCGTTCGCTTCTCGTCGTAGCCTGACGTCATGTTCTTGTACGGAGTGGTGAACGCTTCGGGTGACTCGCTCAACACCGATTCAATAGCGACGACACCGCAAGCCGCTACTCGTCGGGCCGAATATCTTCTCGACCACGGATGTCAGGGTATCGATCTCGGCGGACAGGGTTCCACCGACAACGCAACCGTCGTCTCGTGGGAAGAAGAATGGTCGCGACTCGAAGCAATCGTCGACGCGCTCGCCGCACTCGGCGTTCCACTCAGTATCGACTCCTGGAAACCCGAGGTCACTCGACGAGCTCTCGAACATGGCGCGACCGTCATCAACGCCGCCGACGGCATGCAGACCGACGAGATGTGGCAGGTCGCCGCCGATTTCCAGGTGCCGATCGTTCTGCCGTTCCTCTCCGGACCCAATCCGCGGCAGATGGAACTCGTTCGCGCCGATCCGGTTCAGGTCATGCTCGATTTCTTCACTGAACAACTCGCCGTCGCCGATCACTACGGCCTGCGTTCGCTCTGCATCCTCGACCCCGGGACTGGTTTCGCACCATCGAACTGGCCATGGGAGGAGCGTTTCCTGTACCAGAAACGGGTGTATTCGAATCTCGACGCCTTACGGGTGTTCGACCTTCCGCTCTACATCGCACTCCCCTGGAAAGAGACCGCCCAACACGACGAGCTGCTCGAGATCGTTCTTCGGCAACGACCCGAATACGGCCGGGTTCACTACCCCGAAAAAGTTCGCCGCGTCGAGCGTGAACTCGGCCTGGTCTGATTCAGCCCAGCGGACCGCGAGGATGCACCGCGTCGGGTGGTAGGTCTCGCTCCCAGTTCTCGGGGCATTTGTCGGGCGCCACTTCGCTGAGAGGCGCCAGCACGAAACGCCGCTCGGCGTACCGGGGGTGGGGAACCGCCAGGTTGCCACCGGTGATCACGACGTCGTCGAAGAACAAGAGATCGAGATCGAGAGTCCGCGGACCCCAATGCACGACGCGTTCGCGGCCAGCGTCGGCCTCGATGCGATGCAGCCACCGTAGAAGTGCATACGGATCGAGTTCGGTCTCGAGCACGACGACCATGTTCAAGTAGGCGCCCTGATCGTCTGGACCGCCCACCGGATCGGTCTCGAACACCTGCGACTGAGCAACAACGCTCTCGCCGAGTCGCTCGACCGCGAAGCGAAGATGAGCCTCACGACGACCGAGATTGCTCCCGAGGGCGACGATCGCTCGATGATGCGTGGTACTCGAAATCTCGGCTCGCACACGTCGAATACGAACGGCAGTCGAGTCGATCTGCTCGGGTATCGGCGGTTGCAACTTGGTGAGGGTCAGTTCGACGGCTCGGACAAGGGGGAAGGACAACACCACCTCGGCCATGTGCTGGGCCAGACGTTCGAGCAAGAGGTATTGGGTGTCACGTGCCAGGTTCGCCAGTGCGACCGCCACTTCTCCGTAATGAACCGTCTGCTCGAGATCGTCCGACGATCCGGCATCGTGCAGATCGATCTCCATGTCGACATCGACGCGCAGCGGCTGCGGAGCCAGCCGTTCCTGATCGAGAACTCCAATGATGCTCTCGAACCGGAGATCGTTGATCAGAACGTGATCGGACACGAGTTCACGAACCGCGCTTCGCCTGCAACAACGCCGTCACGGCTTTACCGTCGGCCTTGCCCTTGCTCGATTTCATGATCGCCCCGACGAGAGCGCCCATCGCCTTGTCCTCACCGCCGCAGTACTTGGCCCAGGCGTCGGCATTGCTGGCGATCACGTCGTCGACCATGGCCTCGAGTTCACTCGTATCCATGGCTTCGAAGCCCTTGGCCGACGCGATCGCCGTCGCGTCACCGCCACCGGCTTCCACGATCTCGGCCAGTACCGTCTTGGCCTGAGTGGCCGTGAGTGCACCCGATGTCTCCATGGAGATGAGGCGGGCCAGATCGGCCGCCGGCACCGTCGGCGCTGAACCTTGCTCGGCGTACGCCTCCTTCACGTGAACGAGCGCTCGAGCCACGTCGGCACCGGCCTCTCCCACGGCGAGGACGTAGTCGTCTTGGCCGCGTTCGACCACGACCATGACCGCCTCGCCGTCGGCCGCCGCACCGGTCGCCGCCGACAGACGCTGACGTCGTTCACGAGGGAGCATCGGCAACGACGCGCGGACTTCGTCGATCCACGATTTCTCCGGAGCGAGAGGAACCAGATCGGGTTCGAGGAAGTAGCGATAATCGTCGGCGTCCTCTTTCGAGCGCAATGTGTGCGTCCGGCCGTCGTTCTCGTCCCAGTGTCGAGTTTCCTGACGAATTTTCTCACCGCTCTCGATGAGAGCGATCTGACGTCGGGCCTCGTACTCGATGGCCCGACCGAGGGAACGCACCGAGTTCACGTTCTTGATCTCACACCGCGTCCCGAGGGGATCGCCGGGCTTGCGCACGCTCACGTTGGCATCGCAACGCATGGATCCCTCTTCCATCTTGGCGTCGGACGCTCCGATGGCCACGAGGATCTGACGAAGTTCGGTCACGTACTGACGTGCCTCGTCGGGTGAGGTGATGTCGGGTCGACCGACGATCTCGACGAGAGGGACGCCGGCCCGGTTGAAGTCGATGAGCGAGTGATCACTGCCGTGGATACGCCCGCCGGATCCGCCGATGTGCGTGCTCTTTCCGGTGTCCTCTTCGAGGTGTGCCCGCTCGACACCAATGCGCTTTCCGCCCGGCAGTTCGAGCCATCCGTCAATGTTGAGAGGCTGGTCGTACTGCGAGATCTGATACGCCTTCGGCATGTCGGGGTAGAAGTAGTTCTTGCGGTGGAACGTGCACGACTGCACCGTGCAGTTGAGCGCAAGACCGATCCGCATGGCCAACTCGACGGCCCGACGATTGAGAACCGGAAGAGCCCCGGGAAGACCGAGCGTCACCGGGTCGATGTGCACGTTTGGTTCGTCGCCGAAACGATTGGCGCTCGCCGAGAAGAGCTTGGTGGCCGTCGCCAACTCGACGTGCACTTCGAGACCGCACACGAGTTCGTAGCCCTCGATCATGAATGTTTCGCTCATCGCGCACCTCGTTCGAGTTCGGCGGCCACGCGGAACATGACGGCCTCGCCGAGCGTCGGTGCCAACACCTGTACGCCTACTGGAAGTCCGTGGGCTCCGGTCCCGAAAGGAACGCTCATCGCCGGATGCCCGGCCAGATTGGTGGGGATGGTGAACACGTCACACAAATACATCGACAACGGGTCGTCGACCTTCGAACCCACGGGAAAGGCCACGATCGGCGACGTGGGCGTCACGAGCACATCGGCCTTTTCGTAGGCCCGGGCGAAATCGTCGGAGATGAGACGGCGAACCTTCAACGCCTTGCCGTAATAAGCGTCGTAGTAGCCAGCCGACAAGGCATACGTCCCGAGCATGATGCGTCGCTTCACCTCGTCTCCGAAGCCAGCCGCCCGGGTGGCCATGTACATGGCATTGGTGTCGGACGCCTCGACCCGCATTCCGTAGCGGACTCCGTCGTAGCGAGCGAGGTTGCTGCTCGCCTCGGCCGGAGCCACGAGGTAGTAAGCCGTGAGGCCGAACTTCATCGACGGCAATTCGACGTCGACGATCGTCGCACCGGCCGCAGCCAGCGCGTCGAAGGCTTCGCTCAGGCGCTCGTCGACCTCGGGTTCACTGCCGCCAGGCAGATCGGTGATGCGTCCGATGCGCAGACCCTTCACACCCCGATCGAGTTCGGTGAGCAGCTGCAACGAGGGCTGCGGGATCGACGTGCTGTCGAGTGGATCGTGCCCGCTGATCACTTCGAGAAGAAGGGCCGAGTCACGGACGTCGTGTGAAAACGGACCGATCTGGTCGAGGCTGCTCGCGAAGGCCACCAGTCCGCGTCGACTCACCGTTCCATAGGTGGGCTTTACTCCCACCACTCCGCACAAAGCAGCCGGCTGTCGGATGGATCCACCAGTGTCGCTGCCGAGCGATATCGACGCGAAACGGGCCGCCACCGCGGCCGCGCTTCCGCCACTCGATCCGCCGGCGACGCGCGTGACGTCGTGCGGGTTGAAGGTCGGACCGAAGGCCGAGTTCTCGGTACTCGAGCCCATGGCGAATTCGTCGAGGTTGGTCTTGCCCACCACGACGGCGCCGGCATTCGCCACCAGCTCGACCACCGTGGCGTCGTACGGAGGCTTCCAACCATCGAGGATCTTCGACGAGCACGTGGTCGGCACTCCCCGGGTGCACATGTTGTCCTTCAGTGCGATCGGCACACCCGCGAGCGGTCCGGGGTCACGCCCGGCGGCCACCGCTGCGTCGACCGCCTCGGCCGAACGTCGGGCCTCATCGGCCGTCACGGTGTTGAAGGCGTGGATCTCGGATTCACGTGCGGCGACGTTGGCCAAGTGGGCGTCGAGCACGTCGACAGCCCGGAGTCGTCCGGCCCGAACCTCAGCTGCGATCTCGAATGCCGATGTCTCGGTGAGCGACATCAGCCCTCCAATCCGATGATCGGCGGAACTCGGAAACGTCCGTCCTCGGCGGCCGGCGCCGCGGCCAGCACCTCGTCACGATCGAGGCTCGGTGCCACCACGTCGTCTCGCATCACGTTCACGAGCGGATACGGCTGGGTCATCGGCTCCACATCGGCCAGATCGAGCGCGTCGATGTCGGCGAAGTGCTCGAGCATGCCATCGAGCTGCGACGTGAGTCGGGCGATGTCGTCGGGGGTGACGTCGAGGCGAGCCAGTCGAGCGACCTTGGCCACAGCGTCAGCGGAGATGCGAACAGACGGGTGATCGGACACGAAGAACGAGCCTACGAGCACGAAAGGTGGAGTACTACGGCCCGCTGAGGAGCAAGAACGGGAGCCGGAAGCCCGATCGTTCGCAACACCTCACCGGACACGTGGAACTCGTCGCCGCGAGACACGCTCTCCCACCACGCAGGCTGCCGACGAGCCGGACCGGCCGCAGTTCTCTCCTCGCTCGACGGCACGAGAGGAACCACCCGAACGAGTCGTCGCTCCATGCCGCTCAAACCCGGCACGCGCCAGGGCGCCGGGTCGACACACGACTCGATCTGCAACCAACACACGAGGGCTTCACGACCGTCCTCGCTCTCGACGCCGAAGCAGAGTCCCGATGGGTCTCGATCGACTCGGAAGAAGCGACCCGAGTGCACGAGATCGCGATACGTCTTGTAGACGGCGACCCCATGGCGCAATATCTCTCGTTCACGCTCGTCCAGTTTCGTGACATCGGCCTCGATTCCCATGTGACCGAACAGCGTCGACGCAACTCGGAAAGCCATCGACGAACGACGTCCGGTGTTGTGGGCCGGCGACGGTCCGACATGAGTGCCGAGAACGTCGGGGGGCATGAGCATGGAGGCCGCGTGGTGAATGCGCGAGCGCTCGACCGGGTCGTTGTTGTCACTGGTCCAGAAGCGTTCGACGAGGTGGATGATCCCGTGATCGACTCGCCCTCCACCGGACGCGCAGGATTCGATCTCGACCCCGGGATGTCGGTGTCGCAGCTCGTCGATCAATCGGTACACCGAACGTGTCTGCTCGTGAGAACCAGCCTTTCCGTCGACACCGCTCCCCTGTACCACCCACCGGTTCATGTCCCACTTCAGATAGGCGATGTCGTTGTCGGCCAACAGGGTGTCGAGGCGGGCGAGAACATGTTCGAACGCGTCGACGCGAGCCACGTCGAGAACCAGTTGACGTCGACCGAGTGGAGCGTCGTAGCCCTCTGTGGTGAGCGCCCATTCGGGATGGGACCTGAACAATTCACTGTCGGGATTCACCATTTCTGGTTCGACCCAGATCCCGAAATCCATTCCGAGTGAACGTACGTGATCGATCAGTGGCGTCAGACCATCGGGGTAGACGTCGTGCGACACCTCCCAGTCGCCCAGACCGGCGCCGTCGTGCCGTCGCCCGCCGAACCATCCGTCATCGAGGACGAAGCGTTCCACTCCGAGATCGGCGGCCGAGTCGGCCAGTTCTTTCAGGCGGTCGAGGTCGTGAGCGAAGTACACGGCCTCCCATGTATTGAGGTGAACCTTGCGTGCCGACCGAAGTGGCGGACGTCGACGTCGCGCCTCGCGATGGAAGCACTGGGACGCCGGCGAGAAGCCGCTCGGCGAATGCACACCGATCACCGTCGGGGTCGTATACGTCTCGCCGGGGTACACGCACATCTCGCCGGGATGGAAGAGCTCCCCCATCTGCACGTAGCGACGTCCGTCGACCAGTCGTTCGGCGAACACGGTGTGGTTACCGCTCCACGCCAAATGGAGACCCCACACGTGGCCGGACCATTCGTCAGCATTGCTCGACGTGGCCCAGACGTATGGCGGATGTTCGTGCGACGTACGCCCAGTGCGGTTCTCCACACTCCATGCGCCGATCGGCCAGTCGAATTGTTCGAATCGGAACTCGGCACCCCATCGACCGGAGTACGTGCCGAGTCGACTCGCACGATCAGAGACCGGCACCGTCACCGACAAGGCATCGAGCATGTACGGGCCGTCACCCACGTTGGTGAGCGAAGCCGCGACGGATACGACGTCGTCGACGAGAGATACCTGCGTGACCAATTCGAGCTCGGCCACGTCGTCGCGACCTCGCACCTCGATGGTCACCGCTCCGTCGGAGCGATCGAGCGAATGATCGACGTGACGGAACCGAGGTGACCAGTGGCGACCTCCTCGACGGTGGCCGGCCAACCCAGGGCGTCCGACGAATCCTTCGTGCGGAACGATCGAGAGCGACACGGCATCGTCGAGGCCGCCGTGCGGGATGGCGAGAGCAGTCGAAGTCCAGTCATCGATCGAGTCGAGACGACCTCCCCAGTGTTCGATCACCGGGACGCCTCCCGACACGTCGAGCACCACACTCACCGATTCGCCGGCCAGATGCACGAAGGTCGACGCCGAATCCACGAGTGTTCCCTATCTCCACCAACACCTCGGCGTCAACCGGAGTTCACGAACTTCGGCTGGCAGACTGGGAAGGTGACGAACGAACCGGGTCACCATCTCGATCGACGCATCGACCCCGTACACGGCACGGTCGTCCACGTGGTCGGCCACCGTCAGACCCGACCCAACCTGCCCACCAACGTCGACTCCAGTCGTTGTCCGTTCTGCCTCGGTGGCCTCGAGGCACCCGATCCCTACGACGTTCACTGGTTCGTGAATCGTTGGCCGGCCTTACCCGACGACCGATGTGAGGTGGTGCTCTACTCCCCCGATCACGATGCGTCACTTGCATCGCTCGACCCGTCACATGTGACGCGTCTCGTCGATGTGTGGGCCGAGCGATCCGATGCGCTCGGGTCGCGGCCCGACGTGCACTACGTGCTGGTGTTCGAGAACCGAGGAGCGTCGGTGGGAGCAACGATCTCGCATCCTCACGGCCAGATCTACGCCTATGACCACGTGCCCGAGCGCTTGGCTCGTCGTGGCAGCGTCTCTCCTGCGGTCACCGACGATCGGACGATTCACGTCGACGAAACGTGGGTGTCGTTCGTTCCCTTCGCGCCGGTGTTCCCGACTTCGGTCACCATCGCACCACGTGAGCCACGAGGACGGCTATCCGATCTCACGAATGCCGAACGACAGTCACTCGCGCGCGTGTTGACCGACACGTGCCGACGACTCGACGCGCTCTTCGAGACACCATTGCCCTACATGATGTGGGTCGAACAGCAACCGTACGACGACAGCGCTTCCGCCTCCGTGATGACCGTCGAATTCGTGTCACCGTGGCGCGCTCGGGATCTCCCGCGTTACATCGCCGCCGCCGAGGTCGCGGCCGGCGAGTACTTCAACCCAGTGGTACCCGAAGAACTGGCCGAACGTCTCCGCACACTCTGACCGGTTCGGTGTCAGTCGCGAACCGGCTGGAATTGCGGGGCCCGCTTGTCGAGATAGGACTGCACTCCTTCTTGGAAGTCGTCCCTCATGAGCGATTCGTTCATGAGACGGATTGCCGTTCCGGTGGCC
>Ga0222713_10002102_pt1 | contig 21478 bp, 17 predicted proteins | sample C33_649DmetaG_FD_165061 | JGI IMG/M metagenome (GOLD analysis project Ga0222713, IMG submission 165061) | Estuarine water microbial communities from San Francisco Bay, California, United States - C33_649D | ecosystem: Environmental > Aquatic > Marine > Unclassified | place: USA: California...
CGTATGCGCCAAGATTTTGAGTGACTACCATCCGCAAGGCCTTGATGCGGCCGTTGCGGTCGAATCCAACCTCAAGGTCATGCTCTTGGTCTCGCCCGTGGGTCATCTGCAGCATGGCCTCGGTCCGACTTTGTGAAAACTTGACCGGCCTTCCTACCCATTTGGACAGTAGCGGTGTGATGAAAAATTCAGGCGCGAATACGATCTTGGCACCGAATCCACCCCCAACATTTGGAGAAATGATTCGACATTGGTTTTGAGGAATGTTGAGCCACGCCGACATTTTGTTGCGTAGGTGGTGCGGGGCTTGGAAGGTGGCCCACATGGTGAGGCCGTCAATATTCCAATCCGCTAGGCAAGCCATTGTTTCAATAGGCACGACTGCGCACCGCTGATTAATCACTCGCAGCTGTGCTCTTTCGTCGCAAGCTTCCATCGCTCGATCCAGGTCGTCAAGCATGGGAACGGTGACCAGGGCGTTGGAACCATGCTCTGGAAAGAGCAGTTCGGCGTCAGGGGCCAATGCGTCACGAATCGTTGATACGGCTGGCAGCACGTGGTAGTCGACGTGTACTGCAGCAACCGCATCGGCGGCGATGTACCGATCTTCTGCGACCACTACAGCGATCGGCTCGCCAGCCCACCGGACTCGGCCTGTAGCTAGGGGTGGGCGTTCAAGGTCTGGCAATCCACCAGGCAGATCTGGGTACTCCCGAAAATCGTGGGCCGTCCACACCCCGAGCACACCAGGAATTTTCAGCGCTTGGCTGATATCGATGTGACGAATCTCGGCGTGGGCGTGTTCCGAGACGATGAATTGGGCAAAAGTGCAGTTGGTGGGCAGCAGATCGTCGACAAACGTGGCGCGACCAGTGAGCAACCGAGGATCTTCTTTACGTAAAACTTTGGCACCGACGAGGCTCATAAGGAACGACGACCTTTTCTTTTTGGAAGGTATCTACTTATTTTTTTTCGCTTGACACGACTTGGGCGATGGTGATGCGCTTGCTTGTCGGCGGGGTCGTACCACCAGTCGCCTGCATCGGGTGCCGATGGGGGATTGCGCGTGCTGCGCCCCCAACCCATGATGCGCCCCACAAGAAACTGAGGCCCACTCTCTTCGCGTCGCCACCAACGGCGTTCACCACCGTGCACCTTGCGTTGGTATGAAGAAAATCCAACCGAAATAACCAGGGCTAGCCCGAAAAAGAGGTTCTCCACCCATAGCACTGCGACTCCGGCAAGTTGAAGACCCTTGACGCCACTCTGCAAAACAAGCACAGCAAGAATTGTGCCGAGCACATTGAACCTTCGCTTGAACTGCGTTGCGCCAAGATACACGGCGGCGAATGCCGGGAGAAGATACGGGGTTCCCGACTGGGCCTGGACTGATCCGTATTGCGACGCTAGAAGGACTCCAGCGATTGCTGCTACGAAGCCCGAGATAATCATTGCGGCAGAGACATATCGATCAGTGTGAATTCCGGCGAGTCTGGCGGCTTCTCGATTCCCGCCAGTGGCGAAAAAGTAACGTCCGACCGGGGTGTGCTCCAGTACTGCCCATGCAATGAGCGCGAGCAAGAGAGCAATCACTACCGAGACGCGCAAACCGCCAGCGAATGACTTCGTTAAGGCAAGAAAACTCTCCGGCAACCCGAGAATCGAGCGATTTCCAGACCGCCAAACGGCGTAGGCGCTGAGAATCGAAGACATTCCAAGAGTTGCGATGAAGGAATCAATCTTTATCTTCACGATGAAAAACGCATTGACCGCACCGACTAATGCACCGAACCCCAAGGCGACTGCGATTGCCGCGGCGACACTCCATTGGCGGTCGACCAACAACCAGCTTGCGGTCACCGCAGCAGCAGACATCGTGGCAGCGATAGAGAGATCAAAAACTCCTGTCGCGAGTGGAACGATAAGCCCGATTGCTGCAACGAGAAGAATCGCTTGTTGATTTATTACTGATCGGTGCGTGAGCCAAGTGATCCAGGTTTCTGGAATCCACATGGTGTAGAGCAGCCAAGCGAAGCCGTAGAGATATAGCACACCAATGTTGCGGGGGTGAAGCTTTTTTAGTTTGAATGGCGATCGCCGAACATCGAATTTGCTGTCAATTGGCTCACGAGGCTCAGTGCGGTCATATGCAAGCCGCCAGCGTCGGGTTATCTTGTTGCGCTTGAGCACCCTACGGGCCACGACTTCGCCGCTTGCATTATCAATTTTCACTCGGTCACCTCGCTAGGTGAAGATTGATTTGTAATCACGCTAAAAGGCACAATGCGTTCTACCACCCGAGTTCCAGCCCGCAAAGAAGTCGCCCCAAGCGATTCTTGGACTATGCGGCTATTTGTAAGGTTGTGGCCACTCAGCTCACAGCCGATCATGCCGCCGCGAATCACCAACACTCGGTCACACAAACGCACGAGTTCTTCTGCGTCGGGTGAGACAACCACGACGGCACCGCCCTCTGCAGCGAACTTGTCGATGGTGCTGTAAATTGCCGACTTAGCGCCGATATCAACGCCCTGGGTCGGTTCGTCAAGAATCAGAACTTGGGGTGCAGTCCGAAGCCACCGAGCGAGCACAGCTTTTTGCTGGTTGCCCCCGGAGAATTTCTCAAGGCGACGCCGTAACAGTGGGGGTTCGACCTGCAAAGTTTGTGCCCAGCGAGAGGAGTCGGCACGCAGACGTCGTAAGTTCACACGAAGACCAGAACGCAGTGGTCCGAGGTGCGGTAGCGGAATGTGGTCTTCAAGCCGCTGGGAAGGTATGAGGCCGAGTCGTTTTCTGTCAGCAGGAACCAAAGCCATTCCTGATCGAATTGCATCGTGAGGGTGGGCAAAAACTTTTTGCTTCTTTACCAGCACCTTGCCTGCGAATCGTGGAGTTGCCCCGAAAACAGAGTTGCCAATTTCTTCGCGACCTGAGCCAACAAGGCCAGCGAAGCCAACAACTTCACCGGCCCTGACTTTGAAGGAAACGTCTCTCAAGACAGCACCAGAGAGGTTCATGACTTCAAGGGCGTACGCACCTGTTTGTCGGCGTGTCTGTACCCGCTGGGTAGTTACATTTTCCCCGACCATTGCCCGAACAAGAGTTGATTGTGAGTGGTTCGCTACTGGCTCATTGCGCAGCACGGTGCGACCGTCACGCAACACCGTCACGGTGTTGGCAAGGCCCAATACTTCAGACAAAACATGGCTGACAAAAATAATCCCGGCGCCACGCTTAGCGAGCTGGTGCACTTCACGAAATAGTGCTGACACCTCGTCGGAGTTCAGCGAGGCGGTGGGTTCATCGAGCACCAACAAGCCAGGCTGTGAGTCGTCCCAATCCTGAAGCGCTCGAACAATTGCGATGGCAGTTCGCTCGGCTGCGGACAGGGTTGCAACAGGGCTGCGCACATCAGGTGCGAGGCCGAAAGCTAAAAGCAGTTCTTGGCATCGGCGTGTTTCGCGACGCCAGCGAATTCGTCCTGAGCGGTCAGTGTCAAAGCCACGTCCGAGAGCCAGGTTCTCGATTGCCGAGAGAGTTGGCACCAATCCAAGGTCTTGATGAACAATTCGTATGCGTGACCGTTGTTGTTGGGTTGGATGCCAAAGATCGATTGCATTGCCGTTCATGAACGTCTGCGACCCGTGGTCGGCCTTGACGTATCCAGCAATGGTTTTAATGAGTGTCGATTTGCCCGAGCCGTTTTGGCCGATGAGAGCATGTACCTCGCCTGGCATCACTTGGAATGACGCTTCAGCTAGGGCGACCTGTCCGGGATAGGTCTTGGACAAGTTTCGAATATCAAGTACGGGAACGGACTGCCTAGTCATCGTTAATTCACTCGTCCGCGGTCAGGTTGCAGCTGCTGAACCAAGTGATTCAGCAGCTGCAACCTTCAAACGCAGAATGACAATTATCCGAGATTCCAGCGCTTCAAGAAGATGTCTTGAAACCCATCGACGCCCGACCAGAGGGCCGTTGGGTCTTTGACCGTTGGCTTCGTCAGAATTTGGCGTGGCAGACCGTTGAGTCCGATATCTGTTTTGCCAAAGATTCCTTCGAGGGCTGGCGACTTCGAAATGGAGCCGTCATTGAACAGCGTGATTGCGATATCTACTGCCCGCCAGCCGAGGAGGCCAGAAGCAAGGGCAAACTCGCCACTTTGGTGCTTGCCGTCAGCAATGAACTGAAAGTTCATTGGTGAGCCGGCTTGCGAAACGGCTTGAGCCTGATCCACTAATCCCGCAGCTTCCAATGCTTCTGGAACGCCGAACATCATGCCGCCAAATGCGTAGGCAATGAAATCAAGCGTGGGGTCTGCCTGAAGGGCAGACACCATCTGTCCGGGCAAGTTGGTGCCAAGATCGCCAAGACCAATTTCTGAGAATTGGACGTTGCATTCCGGGCAGATCAATTCGATCTCGGCTTTGAAGCCCTCCTGCACAAGCGCAAGCACAGGAAAGACTGGAAGGCCAACGAACAGAATGTTCTTGTTCGGACTATTGGCGTACGCGTAATCGGCCATCACCACTCCGTAGTAGAAGTAGTCGTCACCAGACAAAATGTTCACTGCAATGCCGTTGCCGGGCTCAAATGGCTCTGGAATCGACCATGAAACGACGGGAATTCCCATTTCAACAAGGGTGTCAAGTTGCGACTTGAACCACTCGCGGGGGTTTCCGCTCGTCATCACTACGTCAGGCTTTGCGGCAATCGCAGCATCGAATGCTGCTGCGACCGTGTCTGGTGTGTCTTGATGAGAAGTTGTTTTGATGGTCCAGCCTTTTGACGACAGCGCCTCTACGGCTTCGGCAACACCGGATCCGATCTCAGCACATACCGGCACAGAGCAAGTGATGTAGAAAACAGTCTTGTTCTCTGGGACGGATGCAGGTGCGGGTCCGAGATCTAACTCAGATACCGGTTGGGACAACGCCTCGACGCGAGCAAGGGCAGCAGCTGCGGCCGCTACTTCTGGGCCTTCCTCAACGGCGGGCGCAGAAGTCTCTTCTGTAACCGCCTCGTCAGATGACGAGTCACTGCCGCCACAAGCAGTCACTGTTGCAAGAGATGCAACAGCGACTAGTGCGACCAGTTTGGATATTTTCATTTCTCCCCCTTTATGGTTGGTTTCAAGAGAAGTTAGCACGCTGTGTCAAGTGCCACAGCACGCACAGGGCAACGGTTCCGCTCTCTTACTGGGCGGCCGGGGTCAAAAATCGGCAAGAAGTACTCTGATGGCGTGGTTATTGCCGGCGGGGTGGAACCCCAAATAGCGGAAGCTCTCGCCGCTGCACGTGCAGGTCTGGTGGCAGCGAGCGATGTTGATGCATTGCGTCGGGTGGCCAACGAACATGCGGGCAAAGGCAGTGTGCTGGTTGGGCTTAAATCGTCGTTGGGCTCGATCGCTGATATCGAGGCGCGTAAGGCGACTGGTCGAGCGATCAACGAGGCGATGCAATCTCTAGAAGCGTTGGTCGCTGAGCGCCTCGTTGCACTCGAGCGAGCAGCAGCCGGTCACGCTGCAGCCAGCGAGGCGATGGATCTCACCGAGCATCTGGCACGGCGTTCGCGTGGGCACGCGCACATCGTGACCCAGGCCTGGGAGCGACTCGAGGACGTATTCGTCGGAATGGGGTTCAAGGTTGCTGAGGGCCCCGAAGTAGAAACCGATTTCAACAACTTCACCGCTCTCAACATGCCCCCGAATCATCCGGCGCGCAGCAACTTCGACACCTTGTTCGTGAAGTATGGCGAGCCTGGCTCAACTCTGTTGCGCACCCACACCTCGCCGGTGCAAATTCGCGTGATGCAAGAGTGGGACCTGCCGATTTATGCGGTGATGCCCGGCCGCGTGTTTCGTCGCGACACACCCGATGCCACGCACATGCCGGTGTTTCACCAGATCGAAGGCCTGGTCGTTGACAAAGGCATCACGTTTGCGCACCTTGCCGGCACTATCGAAGCGTTCACTAAGGCCTTTTTTGGCAGCGAGTTCACGAGCCGTCTGCGGCCGAGTTATTTTCCATTCACCGAACCAAGTGCCGAATTCGATGTGCGTAGTGCCAACGGCAAATGGGTCGAGCTCGGGGGCTGCGGCATGGTGCACCCCAACGTGCTGCAAGCAGGGGGCATCGACCCCGAGGTGTACACGGGATTCGCGTTTGGCTTCGGCATCGATCGCATGGCTAAAGAGCGTCATGAAGTGGCCGACCTTCGCGATATGTATGCCAATGACTTGCGCTTCGTGAGACAGTTCTAATGCGGATCGTTCGCTCGTGGCTTGAAGAATTCGCCGACCTGCGTCGCTGGAGCGATGACGAGTTGGCTGTAGCCATCACGTCGCTCGGGTTGTCCGTGGAGGCAACCGAGATGGTCGGCACACCAGTCGACGGTGTGGTGGTGGCCAAGGTGTTGCGCACCGAACGGCACGCTGACGCCGCCAAAGTGCATCGCGTGTGGGTAGATGCCGGCGACGGAGTCGAACGCCATGTGTGGTGTGGGGCGTTCAACATGCAGGCCGGTGACTTGGTGCCGCTCGCCACGCTGGGCACCAAAATGCCCGATGGTCGCGACATTTTGAAACGCGGCATTCTGGGCATCGACTCCGAAGGCATGTTGTGCTCGGGGGCTGAACTCGGTGTTGCCTCTGATGCCTCGGGCATTTTGATTCTGCCGCCCACTGCTCAGTTGGGTCGCAATGTGTTCGAAGCACTCGGCATGCAGCGCGACATTGTGTTCGATTTGGATGTCACTCGCAATCGCCCCGACTGCACCGGGCATTTGGGTGTTGCCCGCGATGTGGCGGCACATTTTGGGGTGAAGCTCACACCCCCCAAAGGTGATGGCGCCAAACATGGCGGCGTGCGCAAGCTGCCAGTAAAAATTGTCGACGAGCAGGCGTGTGCGCGCTTCAACGTCACGGTGATGAGTGGCATCGTTGTCGGTGACTCACCCGATCATCTGGCACGGCGCATAATTGCGGCCGGCATGCGACCAATCAACAACGTGGTCGATGCATCCAACTTGGTGATGCTCGAAACCAATCAGCCGAACCACGCCTATGACGCCACGAAAGTCGCCTCGGGTTTTCGCATTCGCCTCGCCAAGCCGGGGGAGCGCTTAGTCACCCTTGATGGTGTGGAACGTGCCCTTGACTCGGCCGACCTGCTGATTTGTGACGGTAACGATCGGGCGATTGGCATTGCTGGGCTCATGGGTGGCCAAGACACCGAGATCAGCAGCAGCACCACCGAGATCGCACTCGAGACGGCTTGGTTTGCCCCCGACGGTATTCGCCTCACCAGTCAGCGCTTGGCGCTGCGCACCGAGGCCTCGGCACGTTTCGAGCGCGGTGTCGATCCGCACGGGGTGGCGCACTCAGTGGCGCGATTTGCCGCAATTTTGCGGGAGTCGTGCCCCAAGTTAGTAGTGCACGCAGGGGCCAGTGACCCCAAGACCAAGTACTTGCCCAAGCCCGCCACCATCTCGTTGCGCGTGGCACAGGTGAACCGAGTGTTGGGCACGACACTCAACGTGCGCCAAGTGTCGACGCTGCTCACCCGTATTGGTTTCGTATGTGCGCCGAAAAAGATTGTCGTAAAGAAAGGCTCGCTCGTTGCCGCTGGCGCCGGGCTGAGTGTGAAAGTGCCGTCGTGGCGCCCCGACTGCACCGATGAGATCGACTTGGTCGAAGAAGTCGCTCGCCACGTTGGCTATGACTCGCTCGGCAAGCAGGTGTCGCAGTCAACACAACCTGGCGGGCTCTCGCCGCTGCAACAGCGCCGCCGCGCATTACGCGATGTGGTGCTGTCGTTTGGTGCCAGCGAAGCAATGCCGAACCCGTTTTTGGCACCAGGCGATCACGAACGCGCTGGCGTCGGTGTTAGCGGCCCCGTATTGACCTTGGAGAACCCGCTGGTGGCCGAAGAAAGCGTGCTGCGCCACTCGCTACGACCAGGCATGTTGCGGGCCGTTGCGTTCAACGTGGCGCATCGCGCCCCTCACATCTCGCTGTTCGAACTCGGTCACGTGTATCCCGCCCGCGATGGGGCCGACACCAACGCACCACACAACTTGCCCGACGAACACGAGCAGCTGTGCATCATGATGGTGGGCGCTGATGCCGCCACGGCCGTCAACTGGTGGTCACAGATCACCGCAGTCTTTGGTGTTGGTGCACAAGTTGACCAATCCCGAGTGCCTGCTGGCTACCACGCCACGCGCAGCGCCACCTTGGCACGTGGCAAGCAAGTGGTCGGATACGTGGGCGAACTCGACCGTCTCGTGCTGGCCGCCCACGGCATCGAAGAGCGCGTCGCGTGTCTCGAAGTCAACGCATCGGTGTTGCTTGGTGAGACCCCCAAGGTGCCGATTGCCAAACCCGTCAGTCGGTTTCCATCGAGTGACTTCGATTTGGCTTTTGCGGCACCCACTCGGGTAACGGCTGGTGCACTCCAACGTGCACTGCGGCAAGCCGCTGGTGCTCTGGGTGAAGAAGTAAGTCTCTTTGACGTGTTTCGCAAAACGACGGGTGACGATTCACGCAGTCTCGCTTTTGCGGTGCGTTTGCGGGCAGCTGACCGCACGCTTACCGAAGCCGAAGTGGCATCCACACGTGCCGCGTGCATCGCAGCGGGTGTCAAACTCGGCTGCACGCTACGCGGCAGCTGATCGCTAGGCGAGCAGCGTGACCACGCTCTACGTCGCAATCTTTGGTGCCGTCGGTTGGGCATTGTTCGGAAGTGGCTGAATAGGGGGATCTCGCCCCGAGGCACCGGCTCGCGGCATTAACAGTGATCTCCATGCACGTCGCAGGCATGCTCTTCATGGCAAATGAACTTTTGGGGTATCTTTCACTATGCGAAATGGCTTTTTGTTGGTCTTGATCGGAGTGATCGTCATCGTTACCGGCTTTCGATTTAAAGCCAAGCCTTAATTTCGTGTCTGCTGCAAACGCACATCGTGGTGGGAGCGTTCGTGATGCCTTGCGGGTGCCGCGTTTTCGGCTGATGTTTTGTGCTGCCTTCGGATCAGGGCTTGGCACGTGGATTCAAAATGTTGTTCTGCCGATTTATGTTTACGATCGAACAAAGAGTGCGAGCGCAGTTGCAATCATGGCGTTTGCGCAACTCGGACCGTATCTCTTTTTCTCGGTTCCTGCTGCTGCATTTGTTGACAGATACTCCCGCAAGTCGTGGATAGCGAGCACGCAATTGACGATGCTGATATTTTCCTGTTTTCTTGCGTGGGGAGCAGCAGTTGAGGCACCGCTGTGGCTGATATTTTTCGCACAACTTGGGGTGGGTATTGGAAATGCCATGGATCGGCCAGCTTGGACTGCGATGTTGCCGACACTTGTCGCTGCAAATAATGTTGCGGGGGCGGCGGCGTTAAACGGAGTCGTCATCAATGCATCGCGAATAGTCGGGCCATTAATCGTCGCCGTTGCCGCGCCGTTGGGCCCCGAGGCCTGGCATTTTTTCCTCGGCAATGCGGTGACTTATTGCTTTGTCATCTGGGCGGTATTGGTAGTGAAGTTGCCCGTCAACCCGGTGTCAATTGCCCGACCCTGGCTCAACTTCGTATCGGCAGTCACCATTATTCGCAGCCGACGACCCATTGCCCGTCTCTTTCAAACCATCGTTCTATTTTCGGCGATCTGCCTCACCTACATCGGTTTGTTGCCGGCGGTTACCTCGCGAATTTTTGGGATTGAAGGCGCGACGGCTATGTATAAATGGCTGTACGCGGTTTGGGCGACGGGTGCTGGGTTGGGCGGGTTGGCGATTGGCACATTTCTGGGAAAAAGCGATATGCGTCGGGCCTTGCAAATTGGTCTTGGTGTCACCGCTATTGGTCTTTCGATCCTCGGCTTCGGATCCGGTGTTCCCATGGCATTTGGCGGTTTTTTTGTAGTGGGGTTCGGCTATTTTCTTGCTACTACAGCCATGACCGCAGTACTCCAGACGTATCTCGAAGTTGAGCAACGAGGCCGAGTGCTTGCGATCTGGTTCATGAGTTTTGGAGGCGTGGTGCCGATCGGCACTCTTATTTTTGCCCCCCTTGTCGATGCCTATGGTGCTCGCTGGCTCATGGTTCTCGGGGCCTGTGTCGCTGTATTCCTTACCTTCTGGTGTGATCTAATTGCGCTCGAGCGTGTGAAGGAGGCTCGATGAGGCACGGTGTCGTATTCCCCACAACGTCTATTGGCACCGATATCGGCGCGTTGCGAGACTTCGTTCAAGGCGTTGAGGCACTCAATTTCCATCACATCGTTGCATACGACCATGTTCTCGGAGCAACACATGAGGGTCGAGAGCCCCCGCTAGATGGTCCGTACAACCAATTCGATGACTTTCATGAACCGCTCGTGTTTTTCTCTTGGGTTGCTGCGATGACGAAGTCAGTTCATTTGTTTCCCGCGGTCATCGTTGCTCCTCAACGCCAGACGGCGTTACTCGCGAAGCAGGCTTGCGAATTGCAGAACTTGTCTGAGGGGCGACTGAGACTGGGAATTGGGGTCGGGTGGAATTGGGTTGAGTATGAGGCCTTGAACTCTGATTTCCGCAGTCGGGGAAAAATCATTGAAGAGCAGGTTGACGTTATGCGCCAGCTCTGGGCGCAAGAACTCGTCACTTTTCACGGCAGATTCCACACCATCGACCGTGCCGGAATCTCGCCACGCCCGAATACAACGATTCCTGTTTGGTTCGGTGGTTACACGGTGTCTGCACTCAAGCGAAGTGTTCATTTTCAAGCAGGACACATCTTTGGTCATCTCAACGATGGGGTTCTTTCTCTTGCGGCACAGCTCCACGATTTGTTGGCGAAAAGTGCTCAGGCGCCAAGCTCGATGCCGACGGAAGCAATCTTCGACTATTCCCAGCCGCGCGAGATGTGGTCAACCTGGGTTCGCAAGTGGCAGGAAGCCGGTGGAACGGATCTCGCCATACGGACAATGGCAACAAAGAATGTTAAGCCGTCGGGCTGTATTACCGTTGATGATCATCTTGCAGCTTTTGCAGCCTGGCGTGAGCATCTCATCTCGGAAGGACTCTGGTAAAACACGTGGATTTTGTTAGAGCAACCACGCTCGGAGATTTGCTTACAGAGGCTGGCAACCGATGGGATCGCGAGGGCTTGGTGACCCCCGGTTACCGATGGACATTTCGTGAATTCGACAACCGAGTCAACGAGTGGGCGCGGGCGCTACTGGCGCTGTCGGTCGAGCCACGCGACAAAGTGGGAATTTTGTTGACCCAAGACGCCGAATACTTTGCTGCAGAGATCGCAATCACACGGATCGGGGCGGTAGCCGTGCCGATCAACGCGCGATTCAAAGGCAGGGAGCTATCGCATGTGCTGCGCGAGAGCGACATGAGCGTGTTGCTTGTTTCGGGTGGAATGCGCGGGACTACTGATTACCTCGCACTCGTCCATGATGTGCTGCCTGAGTTACAAACGGCGACTGCGCCAAATCTGCAACTGCAAGCTGCTCCCAAATTGCGTCATATCGTCGTTTTTGGCGCTGAGGCAAATACTTCGTGCGTGGGAGAAAGTGCGTTTTGGCAAGGTGCGAATCATGTCGAGCAAGGTGAAGTCGATATCCGGAGCAGTCGTGTTGCAGTCAGCGACATCGCCATCATCATGTACACCTCGGGAACTACATCAAATCCGAAAGGTGCGATGCTTTCGCATGAAGCATTATCGCGCGCCGCTGCCGTGGTCGGGGGCTCGCGACAGTATCTGCAAACAGACGACATTGTCTGGTCGCCTCTACCGATGTATCACATCGGCGGGACAAACTTTTTGTTGTGCTCCCTAACGTACGGAGCGAAGCATGTTCATGTCGGAGAATTCAACACGGCTACAGCGGTGCAGCAACTAGACAACGAGGCAGTATCGGTTGCGCTTCCGGCGTTTGACCTCATCTGGATGGATATTTTGCGGGTGCCTGGATGCAATCCTGAAGCCTGGAAACAGCTGCGAATGGTGATGATTGCAGTTGGTGCACCAGCACGAATGATGGAGATGCAGAAGCAAGTTCCGCAGGCAAAGTTGGTGTCGTGCTATGGCGCTACCGAGTGCTGCGGCTTCTTTACTTACGGTGACATTCATGACTCCGACGAAATTCGTTGTGAGCGCACAGGCATTCCTCTTGACGGCCTTGAGCTGAAAATTGTGGATCCGGAAACCGAAAAAATCTTGCCGTTCGGTGAGACTGGGGAGATTCGTTATCGCGGGTATTCACTTTTTTCGGGCTACTACAACGATCCCGATGTCACCCGCGCGTCGATTGATTCGGATGGGTGGTTTCACTCGGGGGACCTCGGGACAGTTGATGAACGTGGTCGACTCAAGTTTGTTTCTCGTCTGAAAGACATGATGAAAGTCGGTGGCGAAAACGTGGCTGCTGCCGAAATCGAAGACTTTCTTCAGCTGCATCCGGATGTGCTCACTGCTCAGGTGGTTGGGGCGCCCGATGCGCGTTACTCAGAGGTTGCTTGTGCCTATGTGGTGAAGCGACCCGAGTCACCGCTGACTGAAACAGAACTAATTGACTACTGTCGCGGCAAGATTTCGACTTTCAAGATTCCGAGATATGTTCGCTTCGTTGACGAGTACCCAATGTCGGGAACCAAAGTTCGCAAGCACGAACTTCGATCGCGTATCGCTCACGAATTGTCGCAAGCCGGAATCACTGAAGCTCCGAAGCTGAAATAGGCGCATGGGGGCATGGTCCGCCCCAGCAGTGGCTCAGGCTGGGGGAATGGCTCAGGCGGGCGGGATGAGCGCGCCCGTGAACACTTGCCAGGCCAGGGCTGACTTAGCCACGAAGCTCAACACGATGTAGGTGCGTTCGCCAACTAGGTAGTCGGCGAATCGCCCTTTGGCTCGGTACTGCAGCCACTGCACCACGGCAAAGCAATTGAAGAACAGGAACAACGAAATCACGATGCCGTAGACGAACCCGGGCACCACGGTGTCAGGTGCAGCCTGTTGGCGGCCTGGCTCGCATGAGTACTGTTCGAGGTGGTTGAATAGGGAAATACCGCCCAGGAACTACCGAGGCGAGACATCAACAACAAGGGAGCCGTCACATGTCCACCGCTGCACCACTTCGATTGCATCACACCGCATATCTCTCGAAAGATCTCGAGGCGACTCGTAGTTTTTATGAAGACCTTGTCGGCCTGCCACTCGTAGCCACGTGGTCCGAAACTGACGAGTTATTCGGCGCCTTGCGCGTGTATTGCCATTGCTTTTTCGGAATGCCCGATGGCAGTGCGCTGGCCTTCTTTCAGTTCGCTGAGAAAAAAGATCAAGACCAGTTCGACCCACCACTTCCGCCATCGCCATTTCGCCATATTGCGCTCAATGTGACCCAAGAGGCTCAGGACGCAATCTTCCAGCGACTGCAGGCAGCAAAGTGGAAGCCCGAGGGAACCTATGTGCTCGAGCACGGCTACTGCCGCTCGCTGTACACCGAAGACCCCAACGGCATGTTGTTGGAGTTCACCGCCGACTCGGCCGGTGCCAGTGCCATTAATGCTGACCGCCGTAAAGATGCACACGCCACGCTGAAGCGCTGGCTTGCCGGTGACCACACCAGCAACAACACCTATCGCTAATCAGCGAGTAGCAGCCGCAGGATGAGCGGCGCTTCTGTTTTGTTTGTGCATGGAGCGCACTTCTCCGGCTGGTGTTGGCTGCCGATCATCGAGCGTCTGGCCCGAAAAGGAATCGACGCTGCAGCAGTGGAGCTTCCATTTGACTCGTTTGCTGATGATGTCAGCCATCTTCGGGCTGAGGTACATCAGCGCAAGCAGCACGGCAAGCTCACGCTGGTGAGCACGAGCTACTCGGGTATCACCGCAGCGGCCGCCGGGCATGAAGCCGACCATCTGATGTTTGTTGCGGCTCGCATGCCCCAGGTCAATGAGTCGCAGTCGGCACTGAGCCCGACATGGGGAAATCCAGAATTTCGGGCGTGTATGCAACCCGATGAGCATGGCGTCATGCACCTCACGTCGGGCGCTCAAGAGTTTCTGTTTCATCGCAGTCCACAGCCACTCGCCTCGATGGCGATGCAACGGCGCCGTACCATGCGTAGCGAGATACCTGTCGAGCCAATTTCTGACCCAGCATGGATTGGTAAGCCGAGTAGCTACGTGGTGTGTAGCGATGATCGCGCAGTTCGGGTTGATCGGCAGCGTGAACGCGCAGCCCTGACAACTTGGTCCACGGAGATCGACTGTGATCACTCGCCATTTTTTAGTGCTCCCGATGAACTTACCGATTTCATCGTCACCACCCACACGCAAGCCTGCCTCTAACCTGCATCAGTGAAGCCATGACTCCGCCCCGCCGCCCACTTGAAGGACTCCTCGTCGCGGACTACTCGCGGGTGTTGGCGGGCCCTTACTGCTCGATGTTGCTCGCAGACATGGGGGCAACAGTCATCAAGGTCGAAGGACCGTCAGGTGACGACACGCGTACGTGGGTGCCACCCACAAAAGATGGGGTCGCCACCTACTACATGTCGATTAATCGCAATAAGAAATCGATCGTGCTTGATTATTCCAAGCCTGAAGACCGGGCCTTGGCAGTCGAGCTCGGCCGTCGTGCTGACATCGCTTTGGAGAACATGAAACCTGGCGGCATGAAAAAGTTTGGGCTCGATTACGAATCTCTCGCTGCTATCAACCCGCGTTTGGTGTATTTGTCCATTAGCGGCTTTGGCACTAAGGAAGGCGCCTGGCTTCCGGGATACGACCTTGTGGTGCAGGCCGTATCAGGATTGATGAGTTTGACCGGCGAACCTGATGGTCCGCCGTACCGCGCGGGCATATCCGTGTTCGACGTGATGACCGGTCTGCACGGCACCATCGGTGTGTTGGCGGCACTCAATCAGCGTCAGACGACTGGGCGCGGGCAACACGTTGAGGTCAACTTGTTGTCATCTGCGATGTCGGGTTTGGTGAATCAAACTGGCGCGTACTCGGCTGCTGGTGTGGTGCCATTTCGCATGGGTAACGCCCACCCCTCGTTGTTTCCGTATGAAGCAATGCCGACCAAGGATAAGAACCTCATCATTGCAGCCGGCAACGACAAACAGTTCCGGTCGCTGTGTGAGGTGCTCGGCATCGAACATCTCGCTGATGATCCTCGGTTTACGATCAACGCCGACCGCACCAAGAATCGCGAAGCGCTTCGACCGCATCTGCTCGAGAAGCTTGGTCAGTGGAACGCCGATGACCTTTTCGTAGCGCTCAACAAAGTTGGCGTGCCGTGTGGCCCCATCAACTCCATCGGTGAGGGTGTTGAGCTGGCTGAGAAGTTGGGTCTCCAACCGCGCGTCACCGTTGGCGCAGGGGATCGCGAAGTGACTCTCATTCGAAATCCAATCGACTTCAGTGATGCAGAGATTCGCTATGACTTGCCACCGCCCACTCTTGGCGAACATTCTGATGAAATACGTGACTGGCTCTCGAAAGGATCATCATGACCAACCACACCTATCGCACAGGCTTGGGCACGTCTGATGCCGACTCCATCACGCTGCTTGGCCATGATTTGGCCAGCGAGTTACTCGGCAAGACATCCTTCGGTGAACTCGCTTTCTGGCTTATCACCAAACGACGTCCGTCAGCATCAGAACTTGTCATGTTCGAAGCCGTGCTCACGGCGCTGGCCGATCACGGCTTTACGCCAACTGCAATCGCCGCTCGACTCACCTACACCAGTGCACCTGACTCGTTGCAAGGTGCACTGGCGGCGGGTCTATTGGGTGGCGGGTCGCGCTTTCTTGGCGTCACCGAAGACTGTGCCCACTTTCTTGCCGCAACCCTGTCGACAGTTGACACGCTTCCAGATTCAGACGCTGGTTGGGATGCACTGGCAACGAAGGTGATTACCGCGCGCCGCGCCGAGGGCAAGTTCGTGCCGGGGTTAGGGCACCCAGTACACAAGGTGCAAGATCCGCGAACCCCTGTGTTGTTCGCGCTGGCCCGCCAGCACGGCACTTATGGATCACACTTGGCGCTGTTTGCTGCTCTCGGTCGTGTGGCGCCGACAGTTTTGGGTAAATCGTTGCCACTTAATGGGGCAGGTGTCTGTGGGGCTGTTTTGGCTGACCTAGGGCTTCCGATGGGCATTCTGCGCGGAGTGGCATTGCTGGCACGATGTGCGGGAATCCTGGGGCACCTGGTGGAAGAACAGACCGACCCGATCGGGATTGATGTGTATATGAATGTCGACCGAAACATGGACTACCAGCCGCCGGCTCGCTGAAAGCCTTGCTACACAACAGTTTTCCAGATGTGTCAATTTAGTGACATTGGCCACATTGCGGCTAGCCACTCGTTACTCTCGGGTGCAGAGCGACATCCGTCGTTCATTCACCACAACATAGGGGTAACACCACATGGCATCACTTGCACCCAGCGCCTCACAGCGCTGGCACAACTGGGTTGCTGCACATCCGGTCGGCGGACTCGCCGTTATCGGTGTGATTGCAACCCAACTCGGGACGTACTTCGGTTACGTCTTCCCAGCGGTCGGCTTGCCGACGCTTCCTTGGCCAATGTACAACGGCGCTTTGGCGCTGGGCATCAACGGTCCAAACTGGGGAAGCTACTTCAACGCGGATTTCACCATCGCCGGCACCAATGCCGGTTGGTTGTTTTTCTCGGGACAGGCGCTGCACTTCGTTAATGGCATCGTGTTTGCGATGTTGTTCGGAATCTTTGCCCACCATGCCATTCCCGTCAAGGGACACGTGACGAAGGGACTCATCTACGGCGTCATCATGACGATTATCAGCGCCGGCTTATTGGTTCCTTACGCCTACGTCGCCGAGCAGGGTTATGGTTTGTTCCTGTTTGACGGACCAGACGGCTGGAAGCTTCCAGCAGGCATTCTGGTTTGGCACCTGATCTACGGATTGTTCATCGGTCTGTTGTACCAGCCAAAGGACAACGCCTAAACACAATTTGGCGGGTCGCTCGACCCGGAGGTTGTAACGCGGTGGCAGCATCGCGTAACGAGGACCCTGGTTCCACTTCGGTGGGCCAGGGTCTTTTGTTTATTTGAACAACTTTGCGCCGGCGCGTTCGCAGCCCTGAGCGAGAGCGTTGAGTTTCGAGAAAACGACATCGGGGTCAATGTTCTTGATGCCTACGTGCACAGAGAAGCCACAGTCCACGCCCGCCATTAATCGTTCGGGGTCAACGACTTCACCCCACTGCACCAGCCGCTGCGCAATCAAGTCTGGGTGTTCGATGTAGTTGGACTGCGGCTCGATCACCCCAGGGCAGATGGTCTTGTTTGGCGGCACGCCAAGGTCTTTCAGCACATGCCATTCGTGCGCATGGCGGGGGTTGGCTCCTTCAAAGAGCACGGTGGCGGGCTTGGCAGTCCACACGATGTCGATGATGTCTTTGATTGGCACATCGTGATGGTGCGGTCCGGGATAGTTGCCCCAACACAGGTGCATTCGCAACTGTTCCGCGGGGATGTTGCGCACAGCGTGGTTAAGCGCCTCAATATTGAGCGCGATAGTCCGACGAAAGTCAGCAAGTGAGAGTGCTGCATAAGCGGAGTGGCGGCCCATAGCTAGATCAGGACAGTCCAATTGGACGACGGCTCCTGCCGCAGCGATTGCCTCGTATTCATGGCGCATGGCTTCGGCAATTGCGAACACATATTCTTCTTGTGTTTTGTAGAACTGGTTAGCAAAGAAAATAGAGATCACACCTGGTGATGCCGCGCTGGTGAAAATGGCTTGGTGGTTGTGTTTGCGAGCCGCAGTGGAGAGCCATTCCATATCACGGACTGCAGAATGCTTGTCGGCAACTTCAATTGCGCTGGTGCATGCCGGAGCATTTCGCTTTTGGCGGCCGGGATTCTCATTGACTGCTTCAGCGCTGCGTGGGTAGTCAACGAGATCTTGAAAGTGGTAATTGCGCACACTCTCGCCGTTGAAGCCTGAGAGGCGATCTTTGACGTAGGTGGCATATGACGGCTTCGTCATCTCACCATCGTTGATGACGCTGATTCCCGCATCCACCTGCTTTTTGACGATTTCGTCAATGGCAGTTTCAAATCGAAGCTCGAGTTGTTGTTTGTCAACCGGAACTCCGTCACCAAACGCCCACATCGTCTTGATGAGGTCGTCGGGGCGAGGAAGGCTGCCGGTATGTGTGCTCTGGATCGTGCGCGTCATTTGAGACACGGTAGTTCGCCACGCAGCCCGTGGTCACTTCGGCTGGTGACACCCCCGTTAGTGGCTCAGGCGGGCGGGATGAGCGCGCCCGTGAACACTTGCCAGGCCAGGGCTGACTTAGCCACGAAGCTCAACACGATGTAGGTGCGCTCACCAACCAGATAGTCGGCAAAGCGCCCTTTGGCGCGGTACTGCAACCACTGCACAATCGCAAAGCAATTGAAGAAGATGAACAACGACACCACGATGCCGTAGACGAACCCGGGTACTGCGGTATTGGGCGGGCCGTTGGGGGAGAACAGATTGATCACCACCGCAATCCATGGAACGATCCCAGCGATGCATCCGAACCAGAAGGGAAGCATTTCTCCAATGCCCGGAGTCACGTACTTCTCCTGCAGCCAGCCAAAGAGGATCATCGATACGTTCACGCCGAACACCGCCAGGAGCGCGACGTAGTCGGCAACACCGTTGAGTTGCATCACCAGCACGATCATGATCGACGACGACAGTGAATACTCCATCCAGCGATACACATTGATCTTGTTGCCAAGACCGGTTGCGTATTTCGGAAAGCCAATCGGTGAAGCGACGAAGAAATGGAAGAACGCCGACAGGGCCATGAACGCTGCAACCATCCATGAGATGTTCAGGCTGAACCACTCGACCGGGTCGGCAAAATTGCCGGTACCTGGTGCTTCAGACAGATACGTCGCTCGCACGGGCAACGACACATCGTTCGACAACCACAAAATGGTGAGGAACGACACCAGGTGCAACGCACCGGCATACATATTGAGGCGGCGGAGGCGAATAATGCTGGGGTTCATGACCACAACCATATGCGCAAAACATAGGGCAGTCGTGTCGCATAGCTACTCGCCCGATGCGGGTCACGACTCATAGTCTGGGGCTATGTATCGCCACGAGGTCCGGGTCCGCTACGGCGATTGCGATATGCAACAAGTGGTCTTTAATGCTCATTATTTGGCCTATAGCGACGATGCGGTCATGTGTTGGTTGTTGAATCGCCTCGCTACACGCATGCCTGAGTTTGACTGCATGCTCAAAAGTGCCAACATCGTGTGGCATCGGCCGCTGCGCGCAGGGGACATCGCCACGCTCGACTGTGTAATCACACGCTGGGGCAGCTCGTCATTTGACGTACTGATTCATGGTCATGTAGCGGGGGAGTCGTCGTTCGACATCACCATCGTTTATGTCTCGACCACGCCGGGTGCCCCAAAGCCCACCCCAGTGCCCGAGTGGGTGCGTTCGGCACTGCGTGTCGACGAAGAACTCACTCCCGCGTGATTCGATCCGCGCGCTCTACTCTGTATCCATGGCAAAATTCGGTGATGTGGTCGCCGAGTTTTCTGCCCGTGGACTAATTCACGACTCCACCGATCGCCAAGCGCTCACCGAGCGCACCACCAGCGCTCAACTCTCGGCGTATGTCGGCTTTGACCCGACCTCGGATTCGCTTCATGCCGGCAACTTGCTCGGGCAGATCTCGCTGCGCCGATTGCAGATGCTCGGCCATCGCCCCATCGTGCTGGCGGGCGGCGCTACAGGCATGGTGGGGGATCCGTCAGGACGCAGCGAAGAACGCAACTTGCTCGACGCCGACACGTTGGCGGCGAATGTAAGCAACATCAAAACGCAACTCGAACGCCTGCTTGACTTTGGCGCTGGCCCCAATCAAGCGTTGCTCGTAGACAACGCCGACTGGACTCGCAATGTGCCAGTGCTCGACTTCTTGCGTGACGTTGGCAAGCACATCACGGTGAATCAGATGATGGCCAAAGACAGCGTGAAGTCGCGGCTGAGCGATGAAAACGGCTTGTCCTACACCGAGTTCAGCTACATGTTGTTGCAAGCCAATGATTTTCGCCATCTGTGCGAGACGCATGACTGCGAAATGCAAATGGGCGGCAGCGATCAGTGGGGCAATATCACCGCCGGCATCGACCTGATTCGCAAACGTCTCGGGCGCAGCGCCTACGGCTTGACATGGCCGCTGTTGACCAAGAGCGACGGCACGAAGTTCGGCAAAACTGCTGACGGGGCAGTGTGGTTGGATGCCAAAAAGACGTCTCCGTATCAATTCCGCCAGTTCTGGGTGCAGATAGCCGATGCCGATATCGAGCGATATTTGCCGCAATTTTCTCTGCGGCCACTCGACGAAGTGGCAGTACTTTTGGCCGAACAACGCAGCAACCCGGCCGCCCGACCCGCCCAACGGGCGCTGGCGCATGAGTTGACGTGCCTCGTGCACGGCGAGTCAGCCGCCCAGGCGGCCCAAGATGCTGCAGCTATTTTGTTTGGTGGCGACCCGATGATGGCATCAACCGATGCGATGTCATTCATTGCTGCCGAAGTTCCAGCAACGCAAATGGGCACTGCTGTGTTGGCAGATGTGGCAGGAGTACTTGCCGCTTTGCCCGGAATCGCTGCCAGCAAGAGCGAAGCCCGGCGGCTCCTAGCGCAAAAAAGCGTGCGAGCCAATGGCGAAATACTCACAGAAACCACAGATTTAGGGGCTATTTCGCTACTTCATGGCCGCTGGCTACTTGTGCGCAAAGGCAAAACCACTTACCACCTTGTGGACTTCGGCCGCTAACAGCAATCTTGGGGTGCAGGTTGGGGGTGCCCAACCCATCCGCTAGGGTAACGAGTCCGCTGTTCAGGCCCCGACTATGTCGAGGCCGAAAGTGGAAAAGGTCGGAGACCTCTGCGCAAGCATGTGTCGGCCTGGAGGCTCCTTGAAAACGGAAGAGAAGACTGAACGCCAGTGCGGGCAGTAACGGCGACCTCGTGTCGACGGATACTGTTCGTCAATTCGTTGATGTCACCTCAGCAGTGACATTGACAAAAGTAATAACCAGATTAGATGAGCATCTAATCGGTCAGGACGTATCGGTGCGGACAGATGCAAATCTGATAAGCCGATACGGGCTTTTCGAAGAATTCAACTCGCCTACAGCGCTTCGCAGATTTATCTGCGTTGTGAGTAACGCGAGTCTTTCTTGACGGAGAGTTTGATCCTGGCTCAGGACGAACGCTGGCGGCGTGCTTAACACATGCAAGTCGAACGAGATCCAATGTGTAGCAATACACATGAAGATCTAGTGGCGAACGGGTGAGGAACACGTGAGAAACGTACCCCAGACTTTGGGATAACAGTTCGAAAGGACTGCTAATACCAAATAACGTCGGAAGTCCGCATGGACATCTGACGAAAGGGAT
>Ga0222713_10002105_pt1 | contig 21470 bp, 13 predicted proteins | sample C33_649DmetaG_FD_165061 | JGI IMG/M metagenome (GOLD analysis project Ga0222713, IMG submission 165061) | Estuarine water microbial communities from San Francisco Bay, California, United States - C33_649D | ecosystem: Environmental > Aquatic > Marine > Unclassified | place: USA: California...
CTATAATAAATTTAGGAGGTATAGATATTTATAATGATCAATATAATACACCATCTTTATATATTAAACATAACAATGATGTAGATGATGTAGATGTTGTAAATATATGTGTAAATAATATTCAGAAATTTGTTATATTAAATAATGGTTATATTGGTGTAAATAATATTTACCCTGAATTTGATCTAGATGTAAATGGAATATTAAACGCAACAAGATTAAGTGGTGACGGTGGTTTATTAACAAATGTTAATCTATCTGATAAAACTACAGATGACATACTTGAAGGAACATGTAATCTATTTTTCCGGGAAGAGAGATTGGATGAAATGATTATGTCAAAATCGATCGATATGTTTCAACCAGGGTCTAATATGAGTATTATAAGAAATGGAATATATCACGGGTCTCTTCTTATAGCTGGACAGCTAACTGTCAATAGTCTCAAAGTATTAGATGTTAATGCTTCGTATATATCATCAAATACCTCAAATTATGGAAACGGAGTATTCGATGATAATTTTGGTGTTTCGTCGGAATTTGCAAGTAATTTAGAGTATAATATAATGACTGTGTCGAATATTCTGATGGATACTATAAATAATTTGAATAATATACAAATTTCATCTCTTGACCAGGTTGGTAATGGAACAAGTAATAAATATATATATAATAATATATATAATTCTTCATTAAATGTATTAGGAAAGCTTCAGGCAGAATATGTAGGGGGTGATGGTATGTTTATAACAAATGTAAATTTATTAGATAAAACAACAGATGATTTAAAGGAAGGAAGTAGATATTATTATTCAGAAGATCTTTTCAATAATTCTATTCAAAATATTACAACTGATTACTTGCAAAATGGCAATAGTAACCGTTATATAGTGAATGGTGTATATGAAGGAGATCTTATCATAACAGGAGATTTAACAGTGAGTAGAGTGCAAATATTAGATATTTTTGCAAATGTGTTAAATAGTAATTACGAGACTGACTTTTATAATAGTTCTAATAGTTATGTACAATCGTTAGCGTCATTTATTCGTAATATAAATGCAAATCTAGTTAATGATATGAAATACTTAGATCATAAACTAGGACTTATAATGACATGTAATATGGACGAAACAATTCTTGGAATAATAGCAAATGATTCTAATTTATTATTGAATAAGTTTAGTGAGACCATAAACTATGTAAATAGTAATGTATCTATTCTTAATACTGATGTATATCGAAATATAAGTAATCTTATTGATTATGTGAATGAGAATGTGAGTAAAATAGAGTATTACAATTATTATACTTTAGACGGTTCAAATATTTCATATGTTATGGATGTTGTGAATTCTTCAAATAGCTATTTAGAAGAAGAATTAAATAATAAAATAAGATCATTGACTACTAATAATGTCAAAGAAGGTGTAAATCTATATTATACACCAAAACGAGTAGGAAATATAGCATATGCATCAAATTTACATGTTTCAAATTATGTGATCAGATGTATTAATGAAATAAATACTAAATTGGATAATAGTAATTTAAATGCAGTTAGAAACATAGAGGATAGTGTGAAATTTTTAAACACAAAGATTGATACATGTAATTTGAATATTTCAAATTATCTTGAAAATAAAACAGACATAATACATAATAGAATAAACTGTCTTACATTAGATGAAATAGCTAATGGTTGTAATAATAGCTATATAAAAAATAATGTATATGACGGTTATCTTATTGTTACAGGTGGTATAATAACAAATAATATTGTTATTAGTGATTTACATGAAAACGGATTGATATTGTCATCAAACGCAAAAGAACTCTTGACATCTTCGTCGTTGAATAATAATTCAAATTCATTTATACAGAATTTAATAAATAAGCTCAATATTCAGAATGAGATTATAGATAAAAATAACAATATAATTAATCTGCTAACATCTAATTTTCAATCATCATTAAATATTGGTAATAATATAGATTTTGCTTTATTTTCTTCAAACTTAGATTTAGCTATATATACAATAGATCAATATGGTGAACTGATATTTTACAATTCAAACCAAATACAAACTCTTACAAGCAATTTTGATAATTCTTTAATGGAAACAAGAAATAATTTTAATATATCACTTAATAATCTTAATAATACATTTACTTCACAAATGTACTCAATAGATAATAGTAATCTAAAAAATATAAGTGATTTGCAAAACGATAATATAATACAACAACAACAAATTTTAGGTCTTACTAGTAATTTAGAAGAATATATCAATAAAATAAAACATTTAGAAAGTGTAAATATATCGCAACAGAATGAAATAGACATATTAAATATAAATATGCAGATACTATATGATAAAATAGATGCTATCGAAAAATCAAGTTGATATATTAATAAAAATGTTTTCAAGGGTGTAAACAATCAATATTGAAGATGATTTATCTAAACTTCTTTTTCTCTTGTTGACTTTTATTTCTGTATAAGTGTTTTCTATATCTACTATAAAATGGTACTATATTAAATTATAGCGTTATAATTCTGAAACTCATACTTTTATTACTTCACATCCTTCGTCTTGTGTGGGTTCTTCAAAATATTTTTTATATACGTTATAAACTATTTTAGGAACACCATTGCCATCTTTTGCTCTTTCATTATTTCTATATATAGATTCTTCCAAAGATGTCGTTATATAAATACATCTCACTGGTATGTTAAATGTTTTGGCTATTTCTATAAATTCTGCTCTCTTTTTCTTTGAAGCATTTGTTGAATCAATAATAACAGAATGTTTTTCTTCTAACATTTTTCTAGTATAATTTGTAATTTTTTTCGTTGTTTTGAGATCGTCTCCGCTTACAATTTTGTATGTATCATTAAAATGTTTCTTGGCAAATGTTGTTTTACCACTTCCTGGAAATCCAATAAGTATTACCATTTCTTGACCATCTTTATTGAAGTTATCTATGATTTCGATGCGATCTTCTTTTTCAAATGGAAACATTTCCTCTGGTTGTTTTATTTGTATTCCTATATTATTTGCAAATTGCTTGTCGTTATCACTCCAATCAGCAGCTCTTCCGAGAGCATCTCCGCAGTAGAATGAATGCTTTTTATCCCATACCTTTCGAATATTTTCATTAAAAATGTGAGGATTTGGTTTATAGTGTTCTTTATCGGTCGCTATTACAATTAACACAGGGATATTTAGTAAACCTAGAACTTCTTTTATTTGATCTATTTTCCATGGCTTACTTTGATTTGTAAATATAATTATGGAATAACCCTTTGCATAATACGATTGTAAAATATTTGGGACATTTGGACGCAACCATGTCCAATCTTCTATATTTTTGGGTATAGTATGATTAGATTTTGGTTTCACAAGTGTCCAATCATAATCAAATGATGCAATCTTTTTACGAAATCTAAATTTATTCAAAGAAATAGTTTCCATTATATGATAAAAATATATTACATTTATATCATTTTTAACACCAATATAGCATATTATTTCATAACATACCCATGATACCTTTGACGTTTTTGTGTCATAGACTTATTCATTGTCATAGACCTTGTGTCAGGTCTATTTTTTTGCAATTGTCTGGTATATAATCTATATTGACCATAATATGAACACATATTTTTTTATTATATTATATTATAATGGTAGATTATGTATTTTGGAATGAGCCAGATAAGGATTTATGCTGGTTGTCGGCAACACTAATGTGTATATTTGTAAGTAGTGGTAGTAAAAATCTTATTTATAATATACATAAACAATGTAGTGATAATTCCAAACAATCTAGTGATAATGTTTATAATTATTTATTAAAATTATTTTGTATTATTTATGATAAACCTAAAAATCATGCTGAAGATCAAATATCTTATACAACTGAAAATGGTGAAGATAATGAATATACGTTATATGGATTAGGCGAGATCTTAATCAAATTGAACGAATTGGAACCCGAAACATTTTATATTTATTTTGATGAAAAAATGCTATTGAATTTTTCTAATTCTAATACTAAAAAACATAAATATTCAAGTCCAAGTTCAAGACTAGGTCCAAGTTCAAGACTAGGTCCAAGTCCAAGTTCAAGACTAGGTCCAAGTCCAAGTTCAAGACTAGGTCCAAGTTCAAGACTAAGACCTGGAAAAAAGCAAAAGCTGGAAGGGGGTACTCTAACAAAAAAAATTGGGATTTCGCATATAAATGGAGGATATATTAATCAATATTTAATACCATTATATGAGAAATTGAATTTAAAATGTAAAATAATGAGATATTATAGATCATTACATAGATTAGATTATTTTATATTCAATGATCATGAACTGAGTAGAAGAAGTATTATAAAAGAACCACCACTTTTTAAAGATAGAGACGGTTTTAAAGGCAGTTTTAAAACCAGAGATGAGCTTATAACATATGTAAAAAAAGAACGTATTGAAAATATGCATGAAAAGATTGGTAATCCAGATGTATTATGTATATATTACGATGTTCAAAAATACAATCTCGAAGACGAAGAGAGATTACCTATTATTTTAAATGTTGATAAAAGTTTTACAATACAAAATCTATCCCAATTCATACCTTTAAAAAATGAAATTGAATATGATGGCATATGTTATACATTAGATTCAATCATTTTACACTCTGTTGTATATCAAAGAATTAAACATCAACATACTATAGCTGCTGTTAAACACAATAACAAATGCTATATATATGACAATTTAAATCCAAAATTGATTGAATTAGACTGGTATGAGAATAGAGAAACTATACCAACATTTAGTATTATTAAGTCTAATATCGATTATTCTCAAGAAAGCAAAGTCCCGTCATTTTCATTCAAAGATAGTAACCAAATATATATATATATTAAAAATGATAAAGCAATGGTAAAGGATGGTGGGAACTATGGTAAAAAAAATATAAAATATTATGATCCAAATACAAAAAGATACGTAAAATACGAAACTGCTGTTAAAAGAAAACTTATATTACCTATAAATAAATCAATTATAAATAAAAAATAACTGTAAAATTCTAGATTAAATCTTCAATGGTTCATATCAACAATGGATTACACCGACTGTTTAGGTGCAACCACCGCAAGAACAACTACGACCACCAAAGGCTCAATTACAACCGATTAGATAATAATTTTAGCGTATATCCATCCTTTGGCATTAACGTTGAAATAAAATTTAAGAAATAAATAATAGATGTATTTACACCCTTCAAGATTTGAAGATGAGACATTCTAAATAAAGTATATAAAAATGAAACCATTGTATTATTCTTAGGTTTTTAAGGTTATAATATAATTATCTATTTCTTTTAGAAATATTTAGCCTTATTTCTGTTTTGATTTATGAAAGCAAATATCTAGCATTTGACAATATTTATTATTTTTTTGGCTAATACATTTTTTATTTTCTTCCTTATTTTCTTTTTTTAGCTCTTCTCTTATTTTGATTTGCAAGTTATTACACTGATTTTCAATGAAGAAATTATATAATTTTTGAAAGTATTGAAACATTATATATATATCAAAATATACAAGTATCATTTTTTAATATATTTCAGCAAAATATTGTGGGCTCTGTTTTTTATAAATAGTTGCTGTAAATATTCTCCCTTTATAAATATCAATGTTCAAATTATCACCATCGTTTATTTCATTACACCCAATATTATCATCACAATGCATATTATTATGTTTAATAGGTAATCTCATCATATTGTTCTTATCAGAAGCAGTATAATAATTCCATCTATCTCTATTATTTTTAATTTTTTTAGCTAAAAGTGGGAGGACAATAGGTTCCTTATCAAATTCATTTGCGGTCAAAATACCGATTTGTTGATAATCCATATTATCATATTCTGGTAATTTATTTGGGTGAATAATAGAATTTATATTATTATCACTGTTATGTTTACATACACATTCTTTTTCAACTGTTTTGATAATAATATTTTCCTTAGGATACAGTAAAACATAAATTAAATAACCAATAACAATGAATAATAGTAATAGTAAAAAAACTATAATAATATACAAGTTGTTATAATTATTTTTACATATCATTTTATTATATTATCACATTTTTATAAGATTTTATAGAATTTCCAAAATATGGTAAATATCTATAATTCGGCATTTATATCAAAACCACAATACCCTATCCCATTTATAGATGATATTGGAGTAGTATTTACTAATGATGTAAAACAATAATTTGTGATTTGATGGAACCCCTTCATATATATATATCCGTTATACCATTCAGGATTATCAACCCATGATGTTATACACGGTATACATCTTTTAGTATGATATTGTAATCTACTTGTACAATAGTTTTTATTAGTTCCTGTACATTCAGGATCTGCAGGTATAAATTGTAACAACTGTGTAGATAATCTTTCCCAATATCTTTGACATAATAATAGTTCTATCGTATATGGTCTTAATTCGAATGTAGTTGCAACTGTGCCTTTTTCTAATTGTATACCTGTAAATTCAATATAATTGCATACTTTACTATATATATTTGATGTATTTGAAGTAGAATAACTAGCGTTACTATTCCACATATCATTACTTAATTTACTAGATATATCGTATGAACCTATCATAATAGTCATACCTAAATCATTATTACTATTCCAATTCGATGCTATAGGTGGTCTAGGTACTGTATGATCAAAATAATACCATTCTTCGTTTCTCAGTATATCGACACAAAATACATAAATAAATGTATTATCTGAGTTTTTAATTGATACATTTACTATAGTATTATTTCCTGCATTAGTTCTGATCCATCCAGATATAGTAATAGATATCCCATATTCAGTACCCCAATTTAAGTCAGCAATATTATAACCTTCTATACGTTGATAAGGCGCAATATATGTAAATATATCTGTATTTTTAACTGTAAAACATATTGTATTTCTTATTCCATATGAATATGGTATGTCTATATAATTTAGTTTACGAAGAGATTTTTCAATCATTCCATTAGTAATATCAGTTTCTATAAACCATCTATCAACATCAGAATTACCTCGTTGATTTACAGACATATCACCATTTATTATTTTATTCTTGAAATTAACAAGATCATTCTTTATATATTTAAATTCTTTTGATAGTTCTTTAATTGACTCTACAAATACTGGAGCTAGCCTTTCGTATGAAATTGTAAGATAATTACTTCCAGATTTTGATACAAGTTCTGTATGATTTGATGTTGTTATATTACTTGAATCAAATGGCGCAAGTGATACTATTTCAGGAAGAACCTTATTAACATCCTGTGCAGATAATCCTATTTCTGTCTTATTTGTGCTAACACCAAAAAGAATAGCTTTTTCATTTGGTATATAATAAAATCCATGTAGGTTTTCAACAATAGATAATGAATTTGATAATGGCGCTATCATAGTTTTCAAACGTGCGTCAGAATAATAAGCTGTAATATTTCCGTTTGCAATAATGCTACCAACAACATGTAGAGCACTTGCTGGGTCAGTGGTTCCTATACCGGTATATCCTGAATTATTAATCACTAAAGAATTTACAGGTGCATTATATGCTAGTTTTATCTGCTGTATCCATGTACCTGATGCATTTGTATTACCATAATCGCCTATTACAAAATCATATTCTGTATTAACACCTAATTTATATTGCCGTGATGTATCAATTGCACCACATTTAGCTATTACCATATGCCCATCACTTCCAATTAAAGTTGAATTACCAACACATAATGGTGCAAATGATGCAGAATTTCCTATACCTATATTCCCACCATCCTTAATAGACATTACATTTGTAGATCCATCAAAAATTTGGATTATATCTTGATTACCATTCTGTATTACTTTAAGGCATGGACCATCGTTAGCTTGAGAAACAATTTCTAAATTTTCGGTTTGATATGTCAATGTAGATATATTTGTTGTTGTACCAATTATATTGAGATTTGAAGCTGTCAATGTTCCATTTATGGTTAAATTGCTATTATAATGATTGTTAATTATAAATCTATTAGTATCTCCATTAATAATATTATCTGCATTTAAATTTTTAATAATATATGCCAAGGTATTACTGGTATCCAATACATAGTTCGAAGTATCTTCAATAGATAATGTCAAGATATTACTGGTATCCAATACATAGTTCGAAGTATCTTCAATGGATAATGTCAAGGTATTACTGGTATCCAATACATAGTTCGAAGTATCTACAATGGATAATGTCAAGGTATTACTAGTATCCAATACATAGTTCGAAGTATCTTCAATAGATAATATCAAGGTATTACTAGTATCCAAAATATAGTTCGAAGTATCTTCAATGGATAATGCCAAGGTATTACTGGTATCCAATACATAGTTCGAAGTATCTACAATGGATAATGTCAAGGTATTACTGGTATTCAATACATAGTTCGAAGTATCTACAATGGATAATGTCAAGGTATTACTGGTATTCAATACATAGTTCGAAGTATCTTCAATAGATAATGTCAAGGTATTACTGGTATCCAATACATAGTTCGAAGTATCTACAATGGATAATGTCAAGGTATTACTAGTATTCAATACATAGTTCGAAGTATCTTCAATAGATAATACAAAGGTATTACTGGTATCCAATACATAGTTCGAAGTATCTACAATGGATAATGTCAAGGTATTACTAGTATTCAATACATAGTTCGAAGTATCTACAATAGATAATACAAAGGTATTACTGGTATCCAATACATAGTTCGAAGTATCTACAATAGATAATACAAAGGTATTACTGGTATCCAAAACATAGTTCGAAGTATCTACAATGGATAATACAAAGGTATTGCTAGTATCCAATACATAGTTCGAAGTATCTACAATGGATAATGTCAAGGTATTACTGGTATCCAAAACATAGTTCGAAGTATCTACAATAGATAATACAAAGGTATTACTGGTATCCAATACATAGTTCGAAGTATCTTCAATAGATAATGTCAAGGTATTACTTGCAGATAATATATATTCCATAGTGTCTAATGATAAAATATCAATAGTATTATCAAATGTTTCATTTAAATATAGAATATAGTTTGAAGTAGTGATAAGATTATTTGAAAGTATATTAGATAATGATAGAGCTTCACTTAAAATATAATTACATGTATTGTCTACATTTACAGATAAATTGTTAGAAGTTTCATATATTGCTTGAATTAATAAATTGCTATTATATGACGTTACTGACGATGTGTCTATTATTTGGCTTGAAAGATTGTAATATATATCAGATATAAAATTCGAAATATTTTCTAAAATAGTATTACTTGTAGATATAGAATAATTAGTTATGGAATTACTTGTATCTTCGATAAATTGTAATAAAGTATTACTATTTATAATGATTTGATTAGATATATTAACAACGTCATGTAATAATAAATTGGTATTTGATGAAATAAGATTAGATACATCATTAAAATTGTTTATACAATTATTGCTTGTTGTAAAAACATAGTTACAAGTATTGATAATGTATTCATGTAAAATATCATAATTATTTACAAGAGTATTTGATGTATCAAATATTGATAATAATAAATCATTATTAATTTTATTTTGATAATTAGAAGCATCTACTGTTGATAATATCAATGCGTTTTCAAAATAATTACTAATATTATTTATATTCATTGATAAAAAATCTATAGTACTTATTATAAGATTTGAAGTGTGATATAATTCTAGCTGTAATTTATTACTTGTATTTGAAGTGTTTTCATAAATTTTTTTGTCAATATCTAAAATATAATTGGACGTGTCTGTAATGGATTTTTCTAGATAATTACTGTTATTTATTATTGAATTTACTATATTATTTGATGTATTAGTAATGATAATAGTTGTATCATTAAACTGAGTTTGAATTGGATTAGACACACCAGAAAGATATTCTAATTCTTGGTAAGTAACATTATTAATATTACCAGATAATTTAATATTACCATCAATATGTAATTTATCTGAAGGATTAGATATACCAATTCCAACAAAACCAAAATTATTTATTGTAAATACTTCAATGTTGTTGCTATGAAATTCTGCAATATTTAGAATACCATTTTGAATAATTTTTAAAGCAGGACCGTCTAATGTTTCGCTAATAATTTCTAAATTTTCGGTAGTATAATTGTTTGTATTTATAGTAGTAGTAGCTCCAATTACACTTAAATTACTTACAACTAAATTAGCATTTATAGTCAAATCATATGGTATTATACCATTTTCAATGAACTTATTATATGCACCATTTATTAAGTCGTCTGTAGTAAGATTACTAATTCTGGTTGTGAAATAATTTGAGTTATTAAATAAATCAATATATATATTAGAATTAAGATAATTTATGTAATTAGATGTATTTAATATAGAATCTGAAACAATATCATTTAATATAGAATTAGTAGAAACTATATAGTTAGAAGTATCTAAAATAGATGATGATAGTTTATCATTAGTGTTTTTATTATAATTAGAGGTATCATTTATAAAATGTAAAAATGTATCAAATACTTGATTACATGTACTCTTTATAAAATTGCAAGTATGAAATATATGATCAGATAGAGTGTTGCTGGAAGTTAAAATATAATTGGAAGTATATAAAATAGATTGTGATAACGAGTATGTATTATTTAGTATATAATTTGAAATATGCAAATTGGATGCTTGTGTTATAATACCAACTCTTTCTGATGTATAAAATAAATTACTACCTTCAATAAGTAAAGAAGTTGTTCCATCTCCTAAACTGATAGTTTTAATCAAAGATCCATTATAATCATGTATATCTAACGATGGTAATCCGTAATTGTCTGTTGTTAAAACGCTATATTTGCTATTTATAGAATTTTGTAATCTAAATTGTTTTGCATGCAGTTCTATGTAATCATTAGATGTATTTATAAATGTAACATTACTACTATAATGCATTTTAATATCGTTTAAAAAAATATAATTACCTGATAAATATATATTTTTCCATCTTTTATTGATATTACCAATATCATAAATGTATGTATCTGGTAATATGTTTCCACATATAGTTGTATTATTTAATTGAAATTTTGCTACTTTTGTATCATTTACACTAATATAAGCTTCTTTGTTTTCAACTGAATTACCATAAAATACTAAATTATTTTCATTAATGTTAGAATTATAGGCTGTTATAGCGATAATTGCATCATTTGTATATGCTGAAATAAAATTTCCGACATATGGTGTATTTGATGTTTTAACTATTAATTTAGCATTTATATTTGAATACATTCAATAATTCCTTCTGTCTAAATAAGATATAATTATATCAATTTCATAAAATCTACATCATAATAATGATCGCAAAATTTTATTAGTAATATAGTTAAACGAGTTAAATGAGTTAAATGAGTTAAACGAGTTAAACGAGTTAAATGAGTTAAATGAGTTAAATGAGTTAAATGAGTTAAATGTGTGATAATAATTGCGAATTATCAAGATTATAAATTTTGTCTGCAATATCTAATGCAGATCTTCTATGAGCTATAATTATCATAGTTGATTGTTGTTTTGTAAAACATTCTTTTATAGTATTTTGTACAGTTTCTTCACAGTAAGGATCTAAAGCGGATGTTGCTTCATCAAAAATGATAATTTGCGGTTTTCTTACAAGTGCGCGTGCAATTGAAATACGCTGTTTTTGTCCACCAGATAGAGAACTTAATTCTGTACCTTCTAATTTGGTTTGATATTGATTTGGTAATTTTAATATAAATTCATGTGCATTGGCAAGTTTTGATGCAGTAACTATATCATCGTCTGTATATGTTTCTAAACCATACGCGATATTATTTGCAATTGTATCTGAAAACATAATACTATCTTGTGCAACATAACCTATTCTTTTTTTAAGCCATTCATTATCATAATGTTTAGTATCTACATCATCAATAAGTATAGAACCACTTAGAGGATTTATAATACCTATTAAAAGTTTTACAATAGTGCTTTTTCCTGAACCAGAAGGTCCTATGATTGCAATTTTATCTCCTTGTTTAATATTAAATGAAAAATTTGTCAAAATATTTTCAGTAGCATTTTGATATTTGAAATATATATTTTTAAATTGTATTGTACCGATTATATCATTAGAAGGAATATAGTAGCCTTTTTGTAAAGATGGTGTATCCAAAATATCAATAATTCTTTTATAAGATTCGCGACAATTTGAAAATTCGTTTTTAAGATTAAGTATAGATTGTATTGTTCCATATAATCCTTGATTATGAAGTACAAATGTAATTAACCCATCTGATATAAGCATATATTTTGCACTTATAATAACAGTAATTGTAGTGATAATTGGCATATTGTATACAATAAATAAATTGATTGCATACATAATGCTTTCATATTCATAATATTTTGAAATATTTTTACTCAATATATCATGTTTTTTACGTGATAATTCTTCTGTAGCAAATGTCTTAATTAACGATACATGAGATATTGTTTCATGAATAAAAGAATTATGTAATTTATTTGCATCTTCAAATCCCAACATTAATTTACTATGCATTTTATCATATATTTTTGATATTAAAAAATTAAAAGGAATTATTATTATAGCGACAATTGTCAATTTCCAAGATATGTTTATAAGAAGCCAGCATGTAATAATAATACATATAACTGATCTACTTATTACATTTATATTCAATGAAATAACATTTGACACCAGTCGAACATCATTTGTAATGAGTTCTAATAATGAGCTAACTGGTGTTATCTGATAGTATTCGCTTGGTTGATTGAGTAATTTTTCATAAATAATACATTTAATTCTATGTTTCATACGATTTTGCGAATATGTAAAAAGGGACCCTCTTAATGATGTTGTCATTATTGTAATAATACTTGCTTTTAGTAATAATAGTAGTCTTTCATTAGAAAAATCACCTTGCATAATACGACTTGTATGTTCACTAACATATACACCAAAATACGAAGCAATACCGCCTGATATAAGACCTATTATAACATATATAATATCACTTTTGCATAATTGTAAATATCTTATAAACATTATACTTACTCTATGCTAATATTCATTTATATCTTTGAATTTTCAAAAAACTTTATATAAATATATCAATTGATTTGCTAATTACGTCTCATTAAATCCAAATATAAAGAGATAATCGCACATTGCCAGTCTGGAATATCAGCTACCATACACACACTCCTTCTAAAACTTTGCGTAGATTGTTCGTCTGGAGACATAAAACCAAGAGGATAATCAACTCTTGGCGGATCGCAATAAAATGTAATATCCATTACTACTTGAGCAGATACGCGATTTTGAATAGGTTCTCTTGAGTGACGGCGCAATACTTCAATTATTACATCCTTACGACGTACCGTTTCGTTTCTATCCCTGCTCTCTGGTGGGTTTGGGTATCTCCCGTATACGACGAAAACATCTAGAAACATATCATATGGAACATATTCGTCTTCTCGAGGGCTTAATGACACGCCCATCATACTGTTAGCCAAATCATCGATAACGTTTGCGCCACTAAACCCAAATACCATTGGATTTCTGAAACATATTTCGCATAAAAAATGTCCACATATTGTCATCATAATAGGGTTGCATTCTTCGTAACATATACAGCATGAAATTTGATTATCTGGATATCCTTTGTATCCAAATGGAGGTTGTAGTTCTTTGCGACATTTAGGACACTTGCGTAAAATTACAGCCCTTTCTGTGTCAATAAGTCTTTCACGAAAACGAATAGTCGCTATACATTCAATTCCTTGCGCGTCAGTTTTCCATATAATAATGCGATCATTTCCTCCTTGCGCTATAATATCTCCGTTTGCAATCCATGAGAAACAATTTAACAATAAAGAATTGCCTCCTATTGTGTGAATAATTGTGCGTGTATTAGTATCCCAAATTTGAACTGCTAAATCATCTGTTGCTGTTACGAAACGATACCCATCCACAATCCATTCAAAATTTACCGTATTGTGATAACAACTCAATGTTTCTGTCGTAGAAGTTCTAGTTTTGGTATTGAAGAAATCGATAAAAGCCACGTTATTTCGAACAACTCGCATTTTGTTGACACTTAGACACGCATATAATTTTCCATTTGGCGTCCACGAAGAAGAAATAATGGTTTTGCATCTTGTCCTTCTTTTTGCTTTTATGATAAGAGATGATGCGATAAGAATAAAGACTGTATTTGAATAAAATGTTGCGATAAATTCACCACAAGGAGACCAATCGATATGAGAGAATGGTTCAGACGGTTTCCGCATTATTTCTTGCATAATGTTACCAAAATTGCTTTCCTGTAAGCTCGCGATAAAACAACATTCGACAATCTTTCCTTCTTTCCAAGTTCTCAGAGAATATGCAATTTTCATCCCACAATTCGATAATGAAAATGAATGATATAATAACCCATACTCATGCGATATCTTGAGCAAACATTCGTATGTTCTGTCATTCCAAATACAAATATCATTAGTACTTGTAGTATGCGACGACATAGTGACCAATAGTCTTGTATCTCTGGTCCACAGCATACGCTTTGTATTTCTTACAACTAATAGATTTGCAGATGTACAATCTGAGACATACCAGAACTTAACACATGTATTGAAGACAACTGCAAAACGTTCGCCGTCCGGAGACCAAATGATTGCAGTAATCCGATGAATAGTATTATAATCGCTTCCTCCTAAAGTATAGCGTAATTCGTAGGAAGGAACATCCCATACCTTGACGATGCAATTACTGCACGCAGAAAGCAGCACATTTCCATTACGCGACAATGAAATTGCGACAACCACACCTGAATGCCCACCATCGTAACGACGCATTCCATGCATCTGTTCGCCATCACCCCATTCTCCCAATACAGTCTCCCAGCTTCTCGACGACATGTCCTAGTTCCTTTTCTTAAAAATGTCGTTGAAAATCCGGAGAATTTTGAATTCAAAAACTTCGTTGAATTTCAAAATTCAAAAAAATCAAACTTTCTTACCAAATGCAGGCGCTCGAACTTTGCGGCGACCCTGATACTCTAGATGCAGGTGCTAAAGTTGTTGACGACGACAAAGAACTTCATAAAGACGACGGTGTTCCTTCTCCTGTCCTGAACGCAAACATCGAGGCGTTCGGGAGATTGAGTTTGGGCGGCGAAATAATTGGAAATACATGCCCGACTTGTAGGAAGATACTTTTCTCCCCTTTCGCCATCAAACTCTTTCTCGTCGACGAAGTTACCTGTCCTGTTTGTCTCGAGGATGTCAGTCCGATAATGGGTCTTGCGTGCGGACATTCTCTTTGCATAACGTGTTTCGATATTCAATTTCCTTTTCCCACGAATGTCCCTAATCTCTTGACCGCTGCTTCGACCGCTTCGACGGCCGCCACTACGACACAGCGCGGCAATGCCGCTATGACACGCGAAGAGGTCGCGGAAAACAGCGCCCTGATCCATCGCAGAGCACACCCCCATCTCTATGTTGGAAACGAGGAGGATTTCGTTTCTTACGAAAACTTCGACAAGGTCTTCAAAAACAACGGCAAGCGCATACAGTCCCCTGGGCAACGCAACACGACGACTACGAGGAGCCGCCTCAGCAAGTTGATCGATGCTGTTTTGCGTTGGAAACACGATCCGGTCAATAATATTATGTCGGCAAATTCCATCAAAGACTTAACGTTTTACTGCAACATCCCACCCGACTTCGAATTCAACCCTTCCTTTTGCGAGTTTGAAATCGCGGAAATGAGGAGATACAGCACGAACTTGATCACGTATGTCTACAGGGATGGACAGGAAATCTCTCCCGAGATCACCGCAAATTATCTGATCACGTGTCTTTACACGAACATGACCAGGAGGTGAAGTAGTTGTTTATTGGTAAAAAACTTGATAGTTATATTAGTTGTCTGGTATACCAATATTTGAGATATTGATGGTTTTTATCATAATAAACTCATGCAAAATACTTGAATATCATAATGTGTTCGTATAATTATTAAACAAATAGCATTTCGAATTTATCGAGACATTCTAATGTATCTTGGTTTACATCATCACTAACTTGAAATTTTATATCATGATAATCTATATCGCATATATCTTGTAATATATTATAATACTTGAGATATATTATGAAAAGTTCGTAAATATTCAAGGTAGTTTTATACCAATTATTTTCTAATACCATTACCCTAAATTTTAATGAATTATAAGCAAAATTATCAATATGATATAATGTTTGAATATTATTTACGAGATAATTCATAAGAATATTTGAAATAGATGTATGAAGATAATTATACGGATTATTTATTTGAAAATCACCTGTTATATACACATTTATCATTGTTAAAATAATTTTAACACACATTATCGAACTATATCTAGTTTTATCATCAAACTGTAAAAGAAAATATATATTAAATCCATATTTGTTATTATTATTTATCATATTGTTAGAAATATGATGTATTAGTTTAATAATATTTTTATATTCAAATGCTGAATATATGATAATATCAAAGAATTCTTTATTATTTATTTTATGAATAGCTAGAGCATTTTGACACATAATGTTATCAGTAATGTTCGTAAATATATCTAAATTTGTTAATTTCAAACCAAATAAATCATTAATCAGTTCGCATTCTTCAAAACTCAAATGTTGTTTCATTATCAAAGAAAATACATCTTTGTTTAAGTCAAATATGGACATGTAAAAGTAAAAGTAATATTAAATAAAATCATTTTTTAACAAGTAGTAAAGAAAGATAAACTATATATTAGGTTACACAAACTAAATATACTTATATAAATGATGTGATTGAAGTCGTATGTTTTATGTTTCATAATAATACATAATAAAAATAATTGTTTTTATTGTAAATCTTTAAGGGTATAAATCATAATAAGGATCAACATGTTTAAATATTTATCGCATTTTAAAATTAATCTTGAAACAATAAAAGCAATAGATATGTAAATATTTTTATTATGATGTACATTATGTATATTGGTAATATACGGTATAACTAATGATGTTCCATATATAATATGCCACATATTATTACTTATAATATTCTTTCTCACAAGTGTCATTAAAAATGTAGATAATTGTATTGGGAACATAATCAGAAATCCATTATCACAATCTTTTGAAACTAGAATACCAAATAGCGCGAACAATTGTGAAATTGCATAATATTTTTTGTTTAAGTATTGAACTAATTTATTATCCGTATCATATGGAATATCTCTTGTCGTTGTTTTTTCTTCTTGTTCATAAAAGAATGTAACTATATCTGCTAAAATATGATGAAATGCGATAATTGTCAATCGACTATAAAAATATGTATTTATATTTGTAACTGGCATTAATAATGAATGATACATCATACATACTGAACGCGATGTAAATATGATATTATGCAATTGCAATTCTTTCCAAATAATAGCCTTTGTATTAAATCTATTTTTGGGAACACGGAAAATAAATGAAGAGAGTGACAATGTTAAGTGTACGGCAGGCATAATATATGTAATAGCGGAATTTGGATTAAAAAGCATATTTCCATATATTAGTTTGTTACCAATTCTGTATAAATAATGCGCTAAACATCCAAAACCAAGTAATTTATGTATATTAAAAACATCATGGTGAGTAAATAAACTCATATTATTATAATTATAATATATTTGTTAAATTATTTTTATATATAAAACATATATAAACATCAAAGTCGTCATATAATAAATATGGATTCTTATAGAGACGAAAAGGGGTATTTGAATTTACTTGAAGATGTTTTAACCACAGGTGAAATAAGAGAGACGAGAAATGGAATAGTTATATCAAGTTTTGGCAAGATGCTATCTTTTTATAATATATCAAATAAGTTCCCACTTATTACAACAAAAAAAATGTTTACAAAAGGGATTATAGAAGAACTCTTATGGTTTTTAAGAGGATCGACAAATGCGCGTGAATTACAAGAAAAAGGGGTTAAAATATGGGATGGAAATTCGTCAAGAGAATATTTAGATTCAGTGGGTCTTTCTCATTATCAAGAAGGTGAGTTAGGACCTGTTTATGGATGGCAATGGAAAACATTTGGAAAATCGTATAGTGATAATAAATCAATCGAAGGATTTGATCAAATTAAATATATAATCGAAGAATTATCAAAGGATAATAATAGCCGTAGAGCGGTTTTATCTGCATGGAACCCTTCACAATTACACGAAATGGCACTTCCACCATGTCATATTCTTTATACATTTTATAAGAATAGTAAAGGTCTACATTGTTCAATGACTATGAGAAGTACAGATCTTTTTCTAGGCCTTCCTTTTAATATAGCGAGTACTGCTATACTTACACATATTATTGCAAAAGTTTTACATATTAAACCATATGCAATTTCTATTAATATGACAGATGCTCATATTTACAAGGAACATATTGATAGTGTCTATAAACAAATTGATAATAAAATCCAAGATTTTCCTGAATTTGAAATTATAAAAGAAGCGCCTGATATTAATACACCTATAACCAGTAAGGTACAATGGATTAACGATCTTAAAATAGAAGACTTTGTAATTAAGAATTATAATTGCGCAGAAACTATAAAAGCAATAATGAAATAATAAATAGTAAACTAGTTTGTGTAAATAATTTAATTTTTTTTATTAGGATGCATATAAATATTTTTATATTTAGAAGAGACTTGCGAGTACACGATAACCTTGCTTTAAATAAACTAATACAATACACGGGAAATACTAATTTATACCCTGTTTTTATATTTAATCCAAAACAAATTTATAGTAAGAATAATCTATATTTTAGTAATAATGCTGTACAATTTATGATAGAAAGTTTGGATGATTTAGAAAAAAACGCACATATTAATTATTATGAAGGTGATGATATTAAAATATTAGAAGAGCTCAATAAAAAATACGAAATTAAAAATGTTGCTTTTAATCGTGATTATACACCTTTTGCAGTATCTAGAGATGATGTTATAATATCTTGGTGTAAAAAAAACAATATAAACGTGATAACTGAAGAAGACTATACTCTATTTAAAATGGGAAGTATAACAAATGCCAATAAAAAGCCATATCAAGTCTTTACACCATTTTATAATAAATGTTCACAAATTCGCGTAACTAAACCTATCAGATTACATGAAAACAAATTAAATATAATAAAGGGGGTTGTGCGATTTGATAAACATAAATATTATATCAAGAATGATATGATTGAGATGAATGGTGGCCGAAAAATTGCATTAGAAAGACTTCAAAAAAATATGCGAGATTATGCCAAATTGCGAGATTATCCATCATTAGATAATACCACAAAAACGAGTGCATATATAAAATTTGGATGTATTAGTATTCGAGAAGTCTATGAAACTTATAATGGAAACAAGGCATTACAAAGAGAACTAATTTGGCGAGAATTTTATGCACATATTATGTATAATTTTCCATATATTATTGGTCAATCTTTCAAACAAAAATATGACAAAATTAAATGGAGTAATAATAAAGAATGGTTTAAATTATGGTGTCAAGGTAAAACAGGATATGCTTTAGTAGATGCAGGAATGAGACAATTAAACAAGACAGGATGGATGCATAATAGAGTTCGTATGATAGTTGCTATGTTTTTAACAAAAGATTTGCTTATAGATTGGCGATGGGGTGAGAGATATTTTGCAACTAAACTAGTCGACTATGATCCTGCTAGCAATAATGGTGGTTGGCAATGGTCGTCAAGTACTGGCACCGATGCACAACCATATTTTCGCATATTCAATCCCGATCTACAAATTAAAAAGTATGATAAAAATTACGAATATATAAAACGATGGAACCCCGATTATATGAGCACTAAGAAAATCGTAGATCATTCTGTTAGAGCAAAAATTGCAATTGATACATTCAAACGTATTAAATAATTAACTTTTACACGAATAATTTTTTGAATGTTTAATATGTCAAATTATATCATTTCTATAAATAATACTAGTAATTATTTGAATATAAATTTTAGTTATTTTTCTTGTTATGTTATTATATCTTATAACTTTCTAAATGTAGAGAAGTAATATTGAAGGTTTTGTACTTCTTCTGAACTTTTGAATGTAAATCTTTCATAGTAATCTGTTCGTTTTTATTTAACAAACTAATAGCATATTGAAGATATTGTTTAGTGATTTTGTAAGATATATAGGGTTCTATTTTCTCTTTGTAATGTTTTTGTCGTCTTGTATCTTTTAACTCATCTATACAAAGATTTTGGAGAACAATTTAATATATGACAAACATCTACATTTTAAGTAATATTTAACAGCTATGTTTAGACATTCTAAATAAAGTATATAAATATATATCATTTTAAATCTGTAAAGGTAAAATTATATACAAATATTAAAATGAGTTCTTACGCAACTGTAGTTACAGCATACTATGAATTTAAGAAGAAAAAACATCATTCAGATAATTACTATAAATGGATGAAATTTTTCTTAAGTATTAATTGTTATATGATAATTTATACAGGAGATTATGAAAGTGCGAAAAAAATCAAACTTTTGCGACGTGGTCTAGATGATAAAACTGTTGTAATTGTTTTACCATTCGACCAACTTTATTGTAGTCAGTTTATGGAATATTGGAAAAAAGATTACGAAAGAGATCATGAAAAATATCATGACCCCGCACTTTATATTATTTGGAATGAGAAAACTGCATTTATAAAAAGAGCTAAGGATTTAAACCCATTTAATACAGAATTCTTTTGTTGGACTGATATTGGTATGGTGCGTGAAGAATATTACCTACAATTTATTACTACTTTTCCATCAAAAAAAATGCTAGACATATACGAAAAGAATAAAATATATTTATTAAATTTAGAACCTTATACTGATAATGAATTAGTAACTATAAAAGATGCATGTGAAGTATTTAGATATAAAAATAATACTGGTGCTGGTGTTATTATGTGTCATATTGAAATGGTAGACGTGTGGTATGATATTTATTATAAAATGTTATCAAGATTTATGGAAAAGGACTTATTTGCAGGTAAGGACCAAAGTATTATTAATTGTATTTGTGTTATTAATCCAAAAATGATTAAACTTATTAGACCAAATAAATCACCAATTGATCCTTGGTTTTACATGTTGTTTTACTTTACAGACATTTATTATGAAAATTACCTAAATTATTTTACATAAAAGGGATA
>Ga0222713_10002106_pt1 | contig 21467 bp, 19 predicted proteins | sample C33_649DmetaG_FD_165061 | JGI IMG/M metagenome (GOLD analysis project Ga0222713, IMG submission 165061) | Estuarine water microbial communities from San Francisco Bay, California, United States - C33_649D | ecosystem: Environmental > Aquatic > Marine > Unclassified | place: USA: California...
CGTGGCGGCGATGGTTTTGATGTCGCGCAGAACCGGCTGATAACTGCGGGTGCGACGCAGGCGGTCCCATTTGCGACCGTGGCTGTGATCGGATGAATTGACGTTGTCGATACGGTCAAGGTGCACCAGGTTCGGCTGGTAGGCCAGTACCGCCAGCGCTTCGATTTCACCGCCGTGGGTCAGGCCACCGCAGTCGTGGCCGTAGAGTTCGGCAGCTACATAGCAGGCTTGAACAACGATCACGCTCATGCCGACTTCGCGGTGCAGCTTTTCGGAAGCAATCGCCAGCGAAGGAATGTTGCCTTCATGCCAGTTGAGAATCAGCAGGCGTTTGGCGCCGTGCTGCGCGGTGGAGGCGCATATTTCGGTGACGACGCGCTGATAGGTATCGGGCGACAACGTGATCGTGCCTTCGAAGGGCATGTGCATCGGCGTCACGCCCAGCGGTCCGCCGGGAAGTACCAGGCCGTCCATGCGCTCGGCCACGGCGTGGCCGATGACATTGGCAGCGTAGATGTCGGTGCCGGTGGGCAGGTGCGGGCCGTGCTGTTCGACGCTGCCCGCCGGCAGGATCACCAGCGGGTTCTTCTTGAACTGCGCGGCGATCTCGGGCTGGGTGAGATCGATAAAGTAACGGGTAGCGAGTTTGGACATAGGTCCTCCTTAAGCTGCTCGTTTCGAGTCGTTCTTGGCGCGGGCGTCGTTCATCACTTCTTCAATGGTGACGCACTGGCCTTTGCGGTCGATCGATTTCAGTGCAGCATTGGTCATTGCTACGGCGACGTTGCCATTGTGCGCAGTCAGCTCATTCGGTTTGCCCGACAGGCAGCTGTTGGCAAAAGCTTCGAGTTCGGCGCGGAACATGTCTGACTCCGGCAGCTTGATGTCTTCGCGCTTGGCCCAGCCATCCTTGCCGCGCTGGATATAAAGCACGGAATTGTCGTGCAGCAGGTGCGGGGTGTCCCAGGTGCCGAAGTCGATTTCGTAGTGCATCAGGCCCTTCGAACCGAATACGCGCACCGAGAAAATGCCGGGGGAAGTCCAGCAGGAACCGACGTAACCGATCTTGCCGTCCTTGAAGCGCACCAGTGTCATCGACTGATCGTCAACTTCGGCGCCGACCGGTGACAGCTTGGAGGCCATCGACGATACTTCCTGCACTTCACCGCCGAGCATGTGCAGCACGTCGAACTGGTGAATCGCCAGTTGCGACAGCGGGCCGCCGGGGGCGCGGTCCTTGTACCAGCGCCAGGTCTGCGGCGTCAGTTCAAGGGCGCGTTCATTTGAGAAGTTGGCTTCCATGAAAGCGACGCGGCCGAGTTCTCCGGCATCGATTTTTTCCTTGATGATGCGGATGCCCGCCATCAGGCGTGCGCTGTGGCCGACGGTGACGGTGATGCCGAACTGCTTCTGCAGGGCTTCGATTTTCAGACCGTCTTCCAGTGTCTGCGAGATCGGTTTTTCGGTGTAAACATGCTTCCCGCCCTTGGCAACGATTTCAGCCATCGGCAGATGCTGTTCGTTCGGTACCGTCAGGATCACGCCCTTGATTTCCGGGTTAGACAGCATGGCTTGCATGTCGGGCACTGCGGGCACACCCATTTCCTTGGCGAAGGCATCGCGTTTTTCCTGCGAGCGGCTGTAGCCTGCGACAATCTGAACCTTGTCGGATTGTTTGGCGGCGCGGGTCAGGACTTTGGCCCAGCGGCCGAGGCCGACGATACCGACTTTGACGGGGGTGCTCATGGATGCGTGCTCCTCACTCAATAAATGAAAGATGGCTAAAACAGAAAAGACGGCGACCCTGCCAGGACTTGAGGCAAGCGAAATTGGGCTTGTTGGCGGCGTCAACTCGTAATATCGTATTACGGTATTACGGTAGGGGTCAACCAGCAAACGACGCAACACCATGAATAACCTGAAAATCGAAAATATTCAAAAACTTGCGGCACCATTGAGGCTGCAGGTGCTCGATGGTTTGCGTCGCGCCATTATCGAAGGGCGGCTGGCACCAGGGGCAAGGCTGACCGAACGCGAGCTTACCGAGATGATGGGCGTCTCGCGTACGGTGATCCGCGAAGCATTACGCCAGCTCGAAACCGAAGGGCTGATCGCCAACGTGCCGAACAAGGGACCGGTGGTGCGTGCGCTGTCCCTGGCGGAAGCGAAAGATTTGTACACCATCCGCGCCGTGCTCGAAGGGTTGGCCGCGCGCCTGTTCGTGCAGAACGCCGGCGATGCCGAACTGAAGCGGCTGGCGCAGGCGCTGGATGTAGTGGTCGGCGCCTACGAGCGCGGTGATGCCCAGGAAGTGCTCGAAACCAAGAACCGTTTTTATGAAGTGCTGTTCGAGGGTGCGGGCAGCGAGACGCTGTCATCGATGCTCGGCACGCTGCATGCGCGCATCTGGCGCTGGCGTGCGCTCGGGTTGTCGCATCCGCAGCGTTCCGACAGCCGCTCGCAGGAAAGCATTGGCGGACTGCGTGCGATGCTTGCGGCCATCCGCCAGCGTGATGCCGAGGCTGCTGAACGCCTGACCCGCGATGAGGCGCATGGCGCCGCCACCGAGGTGATGCGTCTGATTGAACTTGGCGGCGTCACCGGATAATCGCCAGACAATGATCGCGCTTTCCAATCTTGAGTGGGGCTACTGCGCCGTTGTGCTGGTCGCCAGTTACGCGCTGCGCGGCAGCACCGGCTTCGGCGGATTTGCCGCAATGCCGCTGCTGGCGCTGGTGATTCCGATGAAGGTGCTGGTGCCGGTGTGGACGCTGCTGACGATTTCGTCATCGGCGACGCTGTTCGGCAAGGACCGCAAGCATGTGTCCTTCCCGATGATTCTGCGGATCCTGCCGTCGTGTTCGCTGGGCATTCTGCTCGGGCTGTGGCTGTTCAAGACGCTGGATGCCGCATGGCTGTCGCGCGGCCTCGGCGCGCTGGTGTCGGGCTACGGCCTTTACGCGCTGTGGCAGACCCGTGGCGGCGGTGCCGGCAATCCGCCGCCGCGTGCGATTGCCACTGCGGCGAGTTTTCTCGCCGGCGCCGTCGGCACGATGTTCGGTACGATGGCCAGCCTGTTTTTCGCGGTGTATATGGACGCCATCCGCGTGACCAAGGAACAGTTCCGCGGTACGCTGGCCGCGTTGATGATGACGCTCGCGGTGATTCGAGGCCTAGGTTATTACGCGGTCGGTGAATTCGGCCGCGAGTCGCTGCTGCTGTTTGCGGTTGCGCTGCCGTTCATGCTGACCGGCATTTTTATCGGCGACCGCATCCACACCGGTCTCAGCGAAACCGTGTTCCGCCGCACGGTCTGCGCGATCCTGATCCTCAGCGGCATTCCCCTGATGCTGAAATAGCCGCCGCCGCGCTTAGTGCGGGCCGGCGTGTGCAGAATGGGTCAGTTTCTCGGTATAGGCAATCGCCATCGCTGAAGCGACGAAGGTCAGGTGGATGATGGTCTGCCACATCAGCGTCTTTTCATCGTAATGCGTCGCATTGATGAAAGTCTTCAGCAGGTGGATCGACGAGATGCCGATGATCGCCGTTGCCAGTTTGACCTTGAGCACGCCGGCATTGACGTGTGACAGCCATTCCGGCTGGTCGGGGTGATTCTCAAGTTCCAGACGCGACACGAAAGTTTCCCAGCCGCCGACGATCACCATCACCAGCAGATTGGAAATCATCACCACGTCGATCAGGCCGAGCACGATCAGCATGATTTCGGTCTCGGTAATGTCCTTCACCGAAATCAGTGACAGCAGGTGCACCAGCTCGGTCCAGAACTGCCAGACGTAAACGCCCTGGGCGACGATCAGGCCGATATACAGCGGCGCCTGCAGCCAGCGGCTCATGAATATCCAGCGCGGTAGCGGACGCAGAATCCTGTCGGCAGGATGCAAATTATCAGTATCAGCGTTTTTCATAATTCTCAATTTAATTAAATGGTTGTATGGGTTTTCCGAAAATTATCTCGTCATGATTACGACTTTACCGACGACCTTGCGGTCGCGCACCGTGGCCAGTGCCTCGCGGTATTGTTCAAACGGCAAGGCACCCATCACATGCGGCTTGATCTTGCCCTGCGCATACCAGTCGAACAGTTCACGCTGCACGCGCTGCACTTTTTCCGGCTGACGGTCGCGGTAGGCGCTGTACTGCAGACCGATCAGCGAAATGTTTTTCACCAGCAGGTGGCCGGCTTTGACCTCGGGGATGCGGCCTTCGGCGAAACCGACAACGATGATGCGCCCGGACCAGCCGATCACCCGCATGCTGGCATCGAACACGTCGCCGCCGACCGGATCGACAATGATGTCGACGCCGCGTTTGCCGGCTGCTGCCATGACCTGGTCGCGGAATGCGTCGCGCAGGTTCGGCACATCGGTGCGCACTACGTAGTCCGCGCCTTGTTGTTTCGCCAGTTCGGCTTTTTCTGCACTGCCGACGCTGGCGATGACCTTTGCCCCCAGAGCCTTGGCGACCTGGATGGTGGCAATGCCGACGCCGCCCGCAGCGCCGTTGATCAACACGGTTTCGCCCGGCTGGTACTGGCCGCGTTCGACCAGTGCGAAATGAGCCGTCGGGTAGGCGATGCCCATCGCCGCGGCATCGGCAAAGCTCATGTTCGCGGGCATCGGATAACAATTGTTCTGCGGCACCACGCATTTCTGCGCGTAGGCGCCGTATTCATTTTGCGCGGCGATGCGGTCACCGGGTTTGCAGGTGGTGACGCCGGCGCCGACCGCGGCGACCACGCCCGCCATGTCCTTGCCCGGGCTGAACGGGCGCTTGGGCAGGATCTGGTAGGTGCCGCCGATCACCAGCAGGTCCGGGAAATTGACGCTGGCGGCGTGTACATCGACCAGTACTTCACCAGGCCCCGGTACGGGATCCGGCACTTCCTCCAGCAGCAGGTTTTCAATGGGACCGTGCTCTCTGACGATTAAGGCTTTCAACGGCGATGCTCCTGCAGGAATGATTTTTTCGAGGCGCGATTGTAACGCGACGCCGGTCGTCGCAAGGTCTGCGCTGTTACGGCAATAAAAAGCCCGTAAAAACAGTCATCAAACGCCGTCATAAAAAAAGGCGGCCGGAGCCGCCTTTACCTGCGTTCCGATGTTTCAGAACGGCTGCAGACCGGCGGCCTTGACCACCGGGCCCATGGCCTTGATTTCTTCCTCGACGAACTTGCGGAATTCTTCGGGCGTGTTGGTCACTACCTCGGTCATCTGCTGTTCGAACAGGCGGCGGAATTCGGCGTTCTGCGTCGTCTTGACCAGCATCTCGCGCACCTTGGCCTGGATGGGTTTCGAAGTCTTGATCGGCGCCAGCAGGCCGTTCCAGCCGCCGTACTGGAAGCCCGGTACTGTTTCGGAGATCGACGGCAGGTCGCCGAGCAGGGCGGTCTTGGTCGGCAGGCTGTGGGCGACGGCGCGCAGTTTGCCGCCCTTGATCAGGCCGGCCACTGCCGGCGCCGGGGTGATGGTCCATTGCGATTCGCCCGCAACCACTGCCGCCACGGAAGCCCCGCCGCCTTTGTAAGGCACGTGCAGTGCTTCGGATTTTGCTATGTTCAGGAACATCACGCCGGCAAGGTGACTTTGCGAACCGACGCCGGCCGATGCCATATTGGCCTTGCCGCCGCGGGACTTGTTGTATTCGAGCAGTTCCTTGACTGACTTCGCGGGGATCGAAGGGTTGACGACGAGGATGTTCGGCGTGTTGCCGAACAGCGAGATGAAGGCGTAATCCTTCAGCGGATCGAAGGGCAGTTTCTTGTGGATATGCGGTCCGATCACCATTGCGGCGGTTGACGCCGACACCAGCGTGTAACCGTCGGGGATGGCGTCCTTGCCGATTTCCATGCCGATCAGACCGCCGGCGCCGCCGCGGTTGTCGACGACGATCTGTTGGCCGCCGATCTGGGTCATGGTGTTGGCGAAAATCCGGCCCAGCGTGTCGACAGAAGCGCCGGCGGCGTTGGGGATGATCAGGCGGATCGGGCGGCTGGGATATTCCAGGCTGGCGGCAGTAGCGGTCTGCGCGGCAGTAATGCCCAGCGCGGCAACAAACATCAGGGTCAGGCTACGGGTGGCTTGCATGGTGAATCTCCTCGATAAACTGCGATGTTTTTAGATGCGGTTTTGACTGCGGTGACAGAAGGCAATTCTGTCGTTTTTACCCGGGCGTGGCAACCATTGGTGACCAATTTGGTCTTGTATCCGACTCTCGGGTTGCCCGCCTTGCGGGAACCTTGACCGGGATTGCCGGTCATCACACACTCGGACGCCATGCGACTGCTTACCCAAAAATTGTTGTTTCCGCTGACCGCTCTCCTGCTGGCAGGTTGCGCAACTGCGCCCGTCAACCACACGGCAGCCGACGCACCCTATGCGGCGCCGTTGCATCGCGTGAGCAAAATACAGCCCGTGGTCGGGTTGGTGCTGGGCGCAGGCGGATCGCGCGGATTCGCCCATGTCGGCGTGCTCAAGGCTTTTGAGGAAGCCGGCATTGAAGCGGATGTCATTGTCGGCGTCAGCTCCGGCGCCGTGGTGGCGGCGCTGCACGCCGGCGGCATGCGTGCGGCGGAACTCGAGGCGACGGCATTGGCGATTGAGGACAATGACCTGCTCGACTTCACGTTGTTCGGCCCCGGCGTGATCGAAGGCGGCCGGCTGCAGGCCTATATCAACGACACGCTGCACAACCGGCCGATCGAAGCGCTGCAGAAACCCTTTGCGGTGATTGCGGCGGAACGCGAAACCAGCCGCATGACGATTTTCAATCGCGGCAACACCGGACTTGCGGTGCGCGCGTCGGCGAGCGTGCCCAAGCTGTTCTGGCCGGTGATGATCCGCGGTACTGAATACGTTGACGGCGGTGTGGCAAGCCGGGTGCCGGCATCGGTTGCCCGGCAGATGGGGGCTGATATTGTCATTGCCGTCGATGTGTCATGGCGCGGATCTTCCGAAGCGCAGCAGGCTGACGTGGTGATCCGGCCGCAGACCATCCGCACACGCATTACCGATTTTTCGCAGAAGATCGCCAACCTTGCCGCCGGCGAAGACGCGGCACGCGAAGTTGTGCCACAGGTGCGTGAACTGCTGGCGCGTGTCGCGCAGGAAAAAAACGACGCGGCAGCCGGTGCAGCCCGGAGCCTTACGTCCATTACATTAATGTTACGGGCGGTTGGTGCAATGTGAACTGCCGCGCCGGATCCATCCGGCGCCTTGATATGATGCCGGCCAGTCTATTGAGGGAGCGTCATCGTGTCGGATCAAAGAGCGTTTGCCGGAGTCAGAGTACTCGATCTCACCCGCGTACTGGCCGGGCCGTTCTGTGCCTATCAGCTGGCACTGCTGGGTGCGGAAGTCATCAAGATCGAACCGCCGGGCAAGGGAGAAACCGTGCGCTGGCGTTCCGAGGCGGCAGACCCTTCGTTTGGTCAGCAAGGTCTGTCGCTGGGTTTCATGACCCAGTCTTCGAACAAGCGCTTTCTGTCGCTGGATCTGAATTCACCGGAAGGCCGCGACGTTTTTCTCAAGCTCGCCGCCGAATGTGATGTCGTGGTGCAGAACCTGCGCAGCGGTTCTGCCGCCAAACGCGGCATCGATTATGAGGCCGTGAAGAAGGTCAATCCGGAAGTGATCTTCCTGTCGATCACAGCTTACGGCAATACCGGCCCGAAACAGAAACACCCGGCTTACGACAGCGTGATCCAGGCCTGGTCGGGATTCATGAGCGTCACCGGCACTGAGGAAAGCGGCCCGCTGAAGGCCGGCCCGCCGATCATTGATTATTCGACGGGTCTGGCTGCGGCCTATGCGGTGTCGGCGGCGCTGTATCAGAAGCAGCGCACCGGCAAAGGCCAGTACATCGACCTGTCGATGCTCGACACCAATATCATCCTGATGGCCTCGGTGGTGACGGCGCATATGAATACCGGCTCTACGCCCAAACAGGGCGGCAATGACGCAGCGAGCCGTTCTCCGGCGTCGACCACTTTCAATACCGCCGACGGGCTGATTGCTTTTGCCATCAACGAGGAACACCAGCACCAGGGCCTGCTCAAGGTGCTGGGACTGACCGCGCTGAATAATGACCCGCGTTTTGCGACAGGTCCGGCGCGCCGCGACAACATCCCTGCGCTGCGCGCATTGATGCAGGAAAAACTGATGATGCGTACTGCTGCGGAATGGGAGCCGCTGTTCAACGAAGCCGGTGCACCCGCCGGTCGCGTGCGCACGATTCCCGAATGCATGTCGGAGGCGCAGACCCAATCGCGCGGGCTGTTTCACACGTTTCCGCCCTCGGTCACCGGTTTTGCGAAAGACCTCAAGGTGCCGCTGTCGCCGTTCAACTTTGCGCATGACGGTCCGCGTGCGGATACGCCGCCGCGCAAGGTGGGTACTGACAGTGAAGCAATCCTCGGTGAACTCGGTTACGACGCCGCAACCATCGCGGCTTTGAAAGCCAAAAAAGTGATTTGAAGGGCAGGTTTTTTGTATGCCGATTGATCCGCTGGTTCTGACATTTGCGCTCGGTGTCGCCGCAAGGCTGGCGCGATCAGACCTGCGTTTCCCGGAACCGGTGTACGAGGCGCTGTCGATTTATCTGTTGCTGGCGATCGGTCTCAAGGGCGGTGTCGAACTTTCGCATCAGCCGCTGTCCCATGTTGCGTTGCCGGCGCTGTTTGCCGTGTTCGCCGGTTTTGCGCTGCCGTTCATCCTGTTTCCGGCATTGCGTCATGTGGTTGGTCTGACGCGCACCGACGCCTCCAGTGTTGCTGCGCATTATGGTTCTGTTTCCGTGGTGACCTTCGCCATCGCAACGGCGTATCTGCAGCAGCGCGGCATTCCGGCTGAATCATTCATGCCGGTGTTGCTGGCGCTGATGGAGGCGCCGGGCATCATCGCCGGCGTGATCCTTGCGCGTTCCGGCGGGACGGCCGGGGCACCGGTGTTCCGTGAAGTCGCGGCCAACAAGGGGATCGTGCTGCTGGCCGGCGGCATCGTCATCGGCTGGATCATCGGCAGTGAGGGTTACGCGCCGCTCAAGCCTTTGTTCGGCGATTTGTTCCGCGGTCTTCTCGCACTCTATTTGCTGGAACTGGGCTTGGTGGTCGGCGGGCGTTTTGCCGATCTGCGCCGTGCCGGCATGCGGCTGGTGACCTTTGCCGTGATCACGCCGCTGGTGATGGGAGCAACAGGTGTCGGTTTGGGGTCATGGCTGCTCGGCCTTTCCGCGGGTGGTGCAGTCCTGTTCGGTGTTTTGCTGGCGAGCGCTTCCTATATCGCCGCACCGGCGGCCATGCGCATGGCGGTGCCCGAGGCGAATCCGGCGCTGGGCATTTCGGCGGCACTGGCGGTGACCTTTCCGTTCAATGTTTTCATCAACATACCGTTGCTTGTTCTGCTGGGAGGAATGTTATGAATGTGACTACACACCGCCGCTGCCAGCTGACCATCATTGCCGAATATGTGCTGGAAGAGAAGCTGATCGTCCTCGCCAGAGGGCTTGGCGCGCACGGCTACACGGTGCATGAAGTGCGCGGCGGGAGTTTTTCGGCGGATGGCGAGCGCCGTCGTGAAGGCGCGGGCGAAACCGACCGTACGATTGAGATGAAAGTGATTTCCGAGCGCGCTGTTGCGGAGCAGATTGCGCAACAGGTGCTGGATCAGTTCGGTGGCAATTTTTCGGTCAGGGTATTGCTGGCCGAAGTCGAGGTTTTCAGGCCCGGGATGTATTAAACCGGCGCGGGTTGCGTGCGCTGCCGCGGCACGCGTGCGAGATCCCATCCCGCAATCGCGCGTTTCCAGAAGTCGGCCATTTTTTTCGGATCTGCATCACTGATCATGTCCTGGCCGAGGAAGGCGAGCACCGGGTTCAGTGTGGCCAGCGGATCGCCGGCATCGATCGGTGCGGCCAGCGTCTGCTTGGAAAGTTTTTCGCCAAGCACGTTCACGGCCACCGGCAGGTGGGCGTAACGCGGTGTGGTGTAACCCAGCAACTGCTGCAGATAAATCTGCCGCGTCGTTGAGTCGAGCAGATCAGCCCCGCGCACGATATCGGTGATGCCCTGATCAGCATCATCGACTACTGCAGCCAGTTGATAAGCAAAGTATCCGTCGGCGCGTTTCACCACAAAATCGCCGACCTGGCGTTCGAGGCTGTGCGCAATCTTGCCCTGGATGGCATCTTTGAGTTCTATGCGGTTGTTGTCGGTGATGACGCGTTCCGCACGTGCGGCGCGGCCGGCGAGCAGGCCTTTGCGGCATGTTCCGGGGTAAATCGGGCCATCAAGGCCGCCGACTGCCGAATCGGCGATTTCGCGGCGGCTGCAGGCGCAGGGGTAGATCAGTTTGCGTTTTTTCAGGACTTTCAGCGCTTTTTCGTAGGCCTCACCGCGGGTGCTTTGATAGACCACCGCTTCATCCCAGGCCATGCCCAGTTTTTCCAGTGAACGAAGAATGAGATCTGCCGCGCCGGGGACGGTCCGGGACATGTCCAGGTCATCCATGCGCACCAGCCAAATGCCGCCGTTGGCTTTGGCGTCTAGATAACTGCCGACTGCAGCGACCAGTGAACCAAAGTGCAATGGACCGGTGGGAGAGGGGGCGAAACGACCGCGGTAAATACGCTTCATGGCCTAAGTGTAACGCCAATGCAGGCGCTAAAATGTGTGTTCTTCAAAAGACAACATCCCCGGAGCATAACTGATGAAAGTCAAAGCCGCTGTCGCGCATAAGGCAGGTGCCCCCCTGACCATTGAAACCGTCGATCTGGACGGGCCGCGCGCGGGCGAGGTGCTGGTCGAAATCAAAGCCACGGGCATCTGTCATACCGATGAGTTCACGCGTTCGGGCGACGATCCGGAAGGCCTGTTTCCGGCCATCCTCGGTCATGAGGGCGCGGGCGTGGTGGTCGATATCGGACCGGGGGTGACCAGCCTGAAAAAGGGCGATCACGTCATTCCTTTATACACCCCGGAATGCCGCCAGTGCGAATACTGCCTCAGCGGCAAGACCAATCTGTGCCAGGCCATCCGCACCACCCAGGGCCAGGGCGTGATGCCCGACGGCAGCAGCCGCTTTTCGGTTGGCGGCGAGCGGGTTTTTCATTACATGGGCACGTCAACCTTCGCCAACTACACCGTGGTGCCGGAAATCGCGCTGGCCAAAATCCGCGAGGACGCACCTTTCGACAAGGTCTGTTACATCGGCTGCGGCGTCACCACCGGCATCGGCGCGGTGATTAATACCGCCAAGGTCGAGCCGGGCGCCAATGTCGTGGTGTTCGGCCTCGGTGGCATTGGCCTCAACGTGATCCAGGGCGCACGGCTCGCCGGCGCCAACATGATTGTCGGCGTGGATTTGAACGACGCCCGCAAGCCGCTCGCCGAAAAATTCGGCATGACCCATTTCGTCAATCCGAAGGAAGTTGGTGGCAATCTGGTGCCTTATCTGGTCAATCTGACCAAGGGTGGCGCCGACTACAGCTTTGAATGCATCGGCAATGTCGATGTGATGCGCCAGGCGCTGGAGTGCTGCCACAAGGGCTGGGGCGTATCGGTGATCATCGGAGTCGCCGGCGCGGGACAGGAAATCAAGACGCGGCCGTTTCAGTTGGTCACCGGCCGCGTGTGGAAAGGCACGGCTTTCGGCGGCGCCAAGGGCCGGCGTGATGTGCCGAAGATTGTTGACTGGTATATGGACGGCAAGATCAATATCGATGACCTGATCACGCACAAACTGAAACTCGAAGATATCAACAAGGGATTTGATCTGATGCACTCCGGGGAATCGATTCGCAGTGTGGTGGTGTTCTGACCGGAACCAAGGCCATGGCAGTCCGCGCATTTTCCTTTGACAATACCTACGCCCGCGATCTTGAGGGGCTGTATGTTCCATGGAAGGCCGCGGAGGTTGCCGAGCCCAAGCTGATCAAACTCAATCACGCGCTGGCGGAAGAGTTGGGGCTGGATACCAAGGCGCTCGATACGTCGGAAGGTGCGTTGATTTTCTCCGGCAACCAATTGCCCGATGGCACTGCAACCATTGCCCAAGCTTATGCCGGCCACCAGTTCGGCGGTTTCTCGCCGCAACTCGGTGACGGTCGCGCGCTGCTGATCGGTGAAGTCATCGATCAGCACGGCCAACGCCGTGACATCGCTTTTAAAGGTTCCGGACGCACGCCGTTTTCACGCGGCGGCGACGGCAAGGCGGCGCTCGGCCCGGTTCTGCGCGAATACATCATTGGTGAGGCGATGCATGCGCTGGGTATACCGACCACGCGCGCACTGGCAGCGGTGACTACCGGTGAAATGGTGCGCCGCGAGCGCAATCTGCCGGGTGCCGTGCTGACACGTGTCGCTTCCAGTCATATCCGTGTCGGTACTTTTCAGTTTGTCACCGCACGCGGCGATGATGCGACGCTGCGCAAACTGGCCGATTATGTGATTGCACGGCATTACCCTGAACTCAAAGGGCAAGCAAATCCTTACCTCGGACTGCTGCGCGCAGTGTGTGAGCGCCAGGCTGAACTGATCGCGCGCTGGATGAACGTGGGTTTTATTCACGGTGTGATGAATACCGACAACATGACGCTCTCGGGCGAGACCATCGATTACGGTCCCTGCGCCTTTATGGACCACTACAACCCGGCGACGGTGTTCAGTTCGATTGATGAGCAGGGCCGTTATGCCTATTCCAACCAGCCGCCGATCGCCAACTGGAATCTGGCGCGCCTGGCCGAGGCGCTGCTGCCCTTGCTGGCGGCTGAGCAGAATGATGATCAGGAACGCGCGGTGCAAAAGGCGATGGAAATCCTGGAGGCTTTCCAGCAGCGATATGAACACTACTGGCTGCGCGGCATACGTCTCAAAATGGGGCTGACGCGCGATCAGGGCGACGATCTTGTGCTGGCCCAGGATTTCCTGAAGGGCATGGAAGGGCAGGGTGTGGATTTCACACAAGCCTTCCGCCGGCTTGCCGATGTCGCCGAAGCCCTTGATGCTTCACGCGAAGGATTGTTGCGCAAGCTCTATGCCGATGATGCGGCTTTAAACGGCTGGTTGCTGCGCTGGCGTGCGCGCATTAATGGCGAAGGTGTTGCGCCCGCGCAGCGTGCGCAGGCGATGCGCGCAGCGAACCCGGTTTATATTCCGCGCAACCATCGTGTTGAAGAGGCGCTGGCCGCTGCGGTGGATCTCGGTGATTACTCGCCATTCGAGAAACTGCTGACGGTATTGCAGCGGCCGTTTGATGAAAGAATGGAATTCGCAGCTTACGCGGAGCCTGCGCCGGCCAGCGAGTCGGCCGGTTATCAGACCTTCTGCGGCACTTGATGGCCTGGTCTGTGGTCATAGGTGGGGTGGATGTTTTGCCGGCACGGTGACGGCGCGTCGCGGAATCTGGGAAAATCAGGGCGGCGCGCCGAGTGATTTAAATAAGTATTTGTTTTAATTGATAAATTTATGCCGATCCCGTTGCTGACCGAATTACCCTACCGCCCCGACAGCGCTGCGCTGTTCGAGGCCGTGGCTGACCGGCCGTGGGCGGTGTTTCTCGACAGCGGCCTGCATTACCCGGGGCAGGCGCGTTACGACATCATCGCCGCCGAACCGCATGTGCGTCTGGTCACCCGGGGCGGTCTGACGGAAGTGCATGCGGATACCAGCGAGTTGTCGCGCGCGGATCCTTTTGAACTGCTGCGTGATCAGCTGGCGATTGATCCTTCCTGCCGCTGCGAGGTGCCATTTTCCGGCGGTGCGATCGGTTACTTCGGTTATGACCTCGCACGGCGCCTCGAGCGTCTGCCGGCGCGCGCCCGTGACAGCGAACGCATTCCGGATATGGCCGTCGGCATTTACGACTGGGCGGTGGTGGTCGATCACTCGGAGCAACGTGCCTGGCTGGTCGGGCAGGGACGCGATCCGGATACTGATCGCAAATGGGGCGGACTGGTGCGGCTGTTTACTGCTGCATCGCCGGAGCGGCAGCGCGCGCCTTTCCGGGTCACGTCGCCGGTGACCTCCAATTTCACCCCCAAGGGCTACGGCTACGCTTTCGACCACATCCTCGATTACATCCGTGCCGGCGACTGTTACCAGGTCAATCTGGCGCAGCGCTTTACCGCGCAGGCCAGCGGTGACCCGTGGCTCGCTTACCAGCGCTTGCGCCTGATCAATCCCGCACCGTATTCGGCATACCTGAATACGCCATACGCGCAGATTCTCTCGGCATCGCCGGAGCGTTTCCTGCGTGTGGCTGACGGTCAGGTCGAAACCAAGCCGATCAAGGGAACGCGGCCGCGCGCCGGTCATGCGAAGCTCGATGCCGAACGCATCGCCGAACTGGTGGTGAGCGAAAAGGACCGCGCCGAGAACCTGATGATCGTCGATCTGCTGCGCAATGATCTGTCGAAGAACTGCGCCATCGGTTCGGTGAAGGTGCCGCGGCTGTTTGAGGTGGAGAGTTTTGCGACCGTGCATCACCTGGTCAGCACGGTGACCGGCCGGCTTGCCGAAGGGCGCGATGCGATAGACCTGCTGCGCGGCGCCTTCCCCGGCGGCTCGATCACCGGTGCGCCGAAAACCCGCGCAATGCAGATCATCGAGGAACTGGAACCGCATCGCCGCGGCGTGTATTGCGGCGCGGTCGGTTACATCGGCTACGACGGCGACATGGATACCAACATCGCCATCCGCACGCTGGTGCATTCCCGCGGCATCGTGCGTTTCTGGGCGGGCGGCGGCATCGTTGCCGACTCGCAGCGCGACGCCGAATACCAGGAAACCTTCGACAAGGCCGCAGCCCTGCTCAACCTGCTGCAGCAGAGTGCGGAGAGCGCCAGCGGCGGCGCCTGAGGCCGGCGGTTTTATGCCATCATCGCGGTTCACAAACTGCGGAGTGTAAAGATGGCTGTCCTTGAACTCACCCAGGAAAATTTTGAAGCCACGGTCACCGGCAACAAGATGGTGATCATTGATTTCTGGGCGCCGTGGTGCGGCCCCTGCAAGAGTTTTGCGCCGGTGTTCGAGGCGGCATCGGAAAAACATCCGGATGTGGTGTTTGCCAAGGTCAACTCCGATGACGAGCAGGCGCTGTCCGGCCATTTCGGCATCCGTTCGATCCCGACCCTCATGCTGTTCCGTGAAGAAATCATGCTGTTCCAGCAGGCCGGCGCACTGCCTGCTTCGGGGCTGGACAGTGTTCTGGAGCAGGCAAAGGCGCTGGACATGGACCAGGTGCGCCGCGACATCGCTGAGCGTGATCAGCAGTCACAGCAGCAACAGCAGTAAATTCAAAAACAATATTAAAAACACCGGCGATGCGCGCAATGCATCGCCGTTCATTCTTGTTCAGGCGGGAGGCGTTTGATGAGCACGCGCGGTTTCTGGATTGATCATTTCCCCGGCAATTTCCTGTGGTCCAACGCTGCGCTGGCGTGCAAGGGCATGGCGCCTTACGGCGTGGTGGCAATGGATGAGATCGACCGTATCGCCGAGAAACTGAAAACCCGGCAGGGCGAACCCGATGCCTGGCAGCAGGAGTGGTGCGCAATGGCGGCGCAGATCGAAAAGACGGCGGATGCCGAGGCCGCTCGCGGCCATGACCGCACGGCCGGCAATTTCTATCTGCGCGCCGGCAACTATTACTACACCGGCGAACGTTTTATCCCGCCGGGCGATGCCAAGGCCGCGGTGGGGCGTCAGTCTTATCGCTGCTTCCGTGAAGGTTTGACGCGCCGCCATCCGGAGATCGAATTTGTCGAGGTTCCGTATGAAGGCAAGACCTTGCCCGCGCTGTTCATGAAGGCGCCGGGAGTGTCGAAGCGTGCGCCGACTGTGGTGATTTTCAACGGCATGGATAACTGCAAGGAGATGAGCATCATCTTTGCGGGGCTGGAATTTGCGAAGCGCGGCATGCATACGCTGGCCATCGACGGTCCGGGGCAGGGTGAAACGCTGCGTTTTCGCGGCATCCACAGCCGTCATGACTATGAGGTGCCGGGCAAGGCGGCTTATGACTATGTTGCTCAGCGAGCCGATGTCGATCCGGCGCGTGTCGTGATCATGGGTTACAGCTTCGGCGGTTATTACTCGGCACGCATTGCTGCTTTCGAGCAGCGTTATGCCGTCGGCGTGGCGATGACCGCGCTGCATTGGGATCTGGCCGGCTGGCAGCAGCGCATCAAGGAAAAGGCATTGGCTGAGGGCCACAAGGTGGCGCAATCCAATTTCCAGTTTCAGTGGGTGGTCGGGGCCGCCGACGCTGACGGCGGCATTGAAGTGGCGAAACGCTTCCGCCTGCAGGAGGTTGCGCAGCAGATCACCATGCCTTTTCTGGTTACGCACGGTGCGAACGACCGGGTGGTACCGGTAGAAAATGCGCAGAAGCTGTATGACGCGCTTGGTTCCGGGCGCAAAACCCTGCGTGTATTCACTGCAGAGGACGGCGGTGCCGAACACGCGCATGTCGATAACCGGCAGGTCGGTGTGGATTTTGTTGCCGACTGGATTGCCGACCACCTGCCGGATTAATCGCGGTTCCCGGCAGTTGCTGGGCGGAAAACGCAGGGAGGGTGGGTCATTTCACTCTGACAAGGCAACAGCGGGCGCGGTAAACTACCTGCTCCTGCCGCGCACTTCATCCTTTGTTCATCCGAAGTCACTTACTTTTCCGCAGTTCCTCCCCATGAAACGCATTGCATATTTGGCCCTCGCTGTCACGCTGCTGGCTGGCGCCGGATTCACCTGGAAACATTTTTCGCAGCTGCAGTCCGCGCCCGCCGGAAAACCGGCAGCCGGACCGGCCCGCGCTTTGCCGGTAAAGGCCGCTGCTGTCGTCCGCGGCACCGTGACTGATGGAGTTTCCGCGGTCGGCACCCTGCTGGCGAATGAGTCGGTGATGATCCGCCCCGAGATCGACGGGCGCATCGAGGCTTTTCATTTTCAGGAAGGCCAGTTGGTGCGCAAGGGCGACAAGCTGGTATCTCTCGACGCCTCTGAAGTGGAGGCGCAACTGACCTCCGCCGTGGCCGCCGCCAACCTGAACCGCAGCCGGCTCAAACGCTCCGAAGATCTGCTGGCGAAGAATTTCATCAGCGCACAGGCCATGGATGAGACGCGGGAAAATCTCAACCAGTCCGTTGCACGCGAGGCGGAGATCAAGGCCAAGCTGGCCAAGAGCACCATCCGTGCGCCGTTTGAAGGTGTGACCGGCCTGCGTCAGGTCAGTCCCGGCGCCTATGCCAAGGCCGGTCAGGATATTGCGCGGCTGGAAGGCATCGGCGTGCTGAAACTCGATTTCCGCGTGCCCGAGGCCTATCTACGGCGCATCAAGGTAGGGCAGCCGCTGGTGATCAATGTCGATGCGTATCCCGGCGAGTCTTTCAACGGAGCGATTTACGCCATTGAACCTGCGGTGGACGAATCCACGCGCACTGTGCTGCTGCGTGCGCGCCTGCCCAATCCCGGCGTGCGGCTGAAGCCCGGCATGTTTGCGCGCGTCAGCCTGGATCTGGAGCGTCGTGACAATGCCTTGCTGGTGCCGGAGCAGGCGATTGTGCCGCGCGGCGACGGCCGTTTTGTGTTCCGCATTGCCGAGGGCAAGGCGCAATTGGTCAAGGTGGAAATGGGTGCGCGGCGTCCGGGAGAAGTCGAAATCCTCAAGGGGTTGGAAGCGGGCAACATCATTGTCATTGACGGACAGCTGAAGCTGCAGGACGGTGCTGCTGTCAACGTGCTTGGCGACAAGCCTGCGGCGACCGATAAACCGGCGGCGAAGCAGTAGGAAAGCACAGCTTAATGTTTCTGCCGGAGATTTCTGTCAAGCGTCCCGTGCTGGCCACGGTGATGAGTCTGCTGATCGTGCTGATCGGTATCATCGCGTTTGACCGCCTGACTGTTCGCGAATACCCAAAAATCGATACGCCGGTGGTATCGGTGCGCACGGTGTACACCGGCGCCAGTCCGCAGGTCATTGAATCGCAGGTGACCCAGCCGCTGGAAGACAGCATCTCCGGCATCGAGGGTGTGAAGACGTTGAAATCGGTCAGCCGCGAGGAGGTCAGCCAGATCACGGTGGAGTTCACCAACGACCGCAATCCCGACCTGGCAGCGAGCGATGTGCGAGATCGGGTATCACGGGCGCGCGACCGGCTGCCGCTGGAGGTCAAGGAGCCGATCATCGCCAAGGTCGAGGCCGATGCCCAGGCCATCGTTTGGTTGCGGCTGTTCTCGGATCAGCATGCGGCGCTGGAGATTTCCGACTATGCCGACCGTTATGTCGCGGACCGTTTGAAGACCTTGCCGGGCGTCGCGTCGGTGATCATCGGTGGTGAGCGGCGTTATGCAATGCGCATCTGGTTGGACCGCGAACGGCTCGCGGCTTATGCACTGACGCCGCTGGATATCGAAGATGCGCTGCGTCGCCAGAATATTGAAGTGCCTTCCGGCCGCATCGAAAGCACGCAGCGCGAATTCACCGTGCTTTCCGAATCCGATCTGCGCTCTCCGGAACAGTTCAACCAGCTGATCATTCGTGAAGTCAAAGGTTATCCTGTGCGGCTGAGCGATGTCGGTCGCGCCGAGCTTGGCGCCGTGGATGAGCGCAACATCCTGCGCGTCGACGGCAAGCCGGCCGTGGGTCTGGGCATCGTCAAACAGTCGACGGCGAACACGCTGGCGGTGGCGCAGGCCGTGAAGGCCGAAGTGCCGAAAATCGCTGCGGCACTGCCGCCGGGCATGCAAATCGCTGTGGCCTTTGATACTTCGGTATTCATCGAAAAATCAATCACTTCGGTTTACAGTGTGATGATTGAGGCGCTGGTGCTGGTGGTGCTGGTGATTTTCCTGTTCCTGCGTTCGCTGCGCGCGACGCTGATTCCCTTCGTGACCATACCGGTGTCGCTGGTCGGTGCGTTTTTCCTGATCTGGCTGATGGGTTTTTCGATCAACGTGCTGACGCTGCTGGGCATCGTGCTCGCGGTCGGTCTGGTGGTGGATGATGCGATCGTGGTTCTGGAGAATATCCATCGCCACATTGAGAATGGCATGACGCCGGTCGAGGCATCGCTGACCGGCGGCCGTGAAATCGCTTTTGCCGTGGTGGCGATGACGGTGACGCTGGCCGCGGTGTTCGCGCCGCTGGCATTTGCCACGGGCAATACCGGGCGACTGTTCCTCGAGTTCGCGTTGACGGTGGCCGCGGCGGTCGTGGTGTCGGGTTTCGTTGCGCTGACACTGACGCCGATGATGTGTTCGAAACTGCTGCGTCATGAGGCCTCACATGGCCCGGTCTACAACGCGTTGGAACGGTTTTTTGAAGGCATGGCTGCGGGGTATGAACGCCTGCTGCGGCGCAGTCTGGCGCATCGTGGTGTGGTTGTCGCGCTGTTTGTGCTGCTCGCGGCCGGCGGCGCCGCATTGTTTCTGACCATCAAGTCCGAGCTGTCGCCGCTGGAGGATCGCGGCTTTTTTCTCGGGGTGATGGTCGCGCCGGAAGGTGCCACCAAGGAATACACGGATGACTATGCGCGGGCCTGGGAGGGCATTTATGCCGCGGTTCCGGAAATAAGTTCCTATTTTGTGGTGGTGGCGCCGGGACTGGACCGGCCCAATCCCGTGAACTTTGCGTTGTCTTTCGTGCGGCTGACGGACTGGGCAGAACGCACACGCAAGACGCAGGAAGTCACCGCGTCAATTGCACCGAAGATGTTCGCGACCATGCCCGGCGTGCTGGCCTTCCCGATCAATCCGCCGTCGCTGGGTCAGAATTTCCGCAACCCGCCGGTGCAGTTTGTGGTGCAGGGCAATTCCTACGAGGAACTCGACCGCTCGGTTACGGCCTTGATGGCCAAGGCGCGGCGCTCGCCGGCGCTGACCAACGTCGACAGCGATCTCAAGCTCAACAAGCCGCAACTGTCTGTAGTCATTGATCGTGAGAAAGCGGCAGCGCTGGGCATCCAGGTCGAAGCCATCGGCCGTGCGCTGGAAACCCTGCTCGGTGGTCGTCAGGTGACGCGCTTCAAGCGCGAGGGCAAGCAATATGACGTGATCGTCAAACTCGAGGACAAGGACCGCCGCCAGCCGAACGACCTGACTTCGATCTATGTGCGCGGTTCGCGCGGCGACATCTCGCAACTGTCTAACTTGGTGTCGTTGACCGAAACGGTGGCCCCCAAGGAGCTGAATCACTTCAACCGGCTGCGTGCGGCGATCATTTCCGCGAACGTGGCGCCGGGATACACGCTCTCGGAAGCGTTGGGCACGCTGGATCAGGCGGCGAACGAGGTTCTGACGCCGGACTATCAGACGGCGCTGGACGGGCAGTCGCGCGAATTCCGTGAATCGGGCAAGCAGCTTTATCTGATCTTCATTCTTGCGCTGGCATTCATCTATCTGGTGCTGGCAGCGCAGTTCGAGAGCTTCCGCGGCCCGCTGGTGATCATGCTGACCGTGCCGCTGGCAATGACCGGTGCTTTACTGGCGATCAAACTGACCGGCGGCACGCTTAATGTCTACAGCCAGATCGGCCTGGTGATGCTGATCGGGCTGATCACCAAGAACGGTATTCTCATTGTCGAGTTCGCCAACCAGTTGCGCGACAAGGGTCATGAAAAGGTCGAGGCGCTGGTCGAGGCCTGTGCGCTGCGCCTGCGGCCGATCCTGATGACCACGGCGGCAACGGTTCTGGGTGCGGTGCCGCTGGCGATTGCCACCGGTGCCGGTGCTGAATCACGCTCGGCCATCGGCTGGGTGGTGGTCGGCGGCATGACCATCGGCACGCTGTTTACGCTGTTTGTGATTCCCGTTGCCTATACCTATATCGCCGGCCAGCGGCATACCGTCGAGATCGCGCCGGGAACGCACTGATCGACCAGGTTTTACTGGGCGCGCAATCCACGGTCCAGCCAGCCAGGCACGAACACCTGATCTGCCGCATCAGCGCGCCGTCCCGGTTGCAGGTAAGCCGAGGTGTGCATCCGTCCATGTGGTCCGAGTGGATACTGTGTTTGCCGCAGCGGCTGACAATGTCGTCGCGTGTGGTTTTCCCTTTTGCAGCCCGTTCAGCCGGGAAATGCTGATGACGGGTTCGCTGCCGGCGGTGCCGGTCAATCTGGATGATGCGGCCCCCGCGCTGTCCGGCATACCACCGGACCGCGATGTGGTGGTCTATTGCAGTTGACCCAATGGAGTCAGTGCGGTGCGTGTCGCATGCATCCTGATGAACTGCGGATCTACCCGCGTGCGGCCGCTGGAAGACGGTATTGACGCCTGGATCGAGTCGGGCGGTCCTGTGGACGTCTTTGCCGTTATCTGAGCTGCGGTGCACCGGTCATGCGCTCGGTTATGATGGCGCCTCGCCGCCTTCAAGTCATGACTGATCCCAAAACTGAATCGCCGCCATCCGCCTGGGCGCCTTTGCGCCAGCCGCTCTTCCGCGCGCTGTGGATCGCCA
>Ga0222713_10002110_pt1 | contig 21425 bp, 24 predicted proteins | sample C33_649DmetaG_FD_165061 | JGI IMG/M metagenome (GOLD analysis project Ga0222713, IMG submission 165061) | Estuarine water microbial communities from San Francisco Bay, California, United States - C33_649D | ecosystem: Environmental > Aquatic > Marine > Unclassified | place: USA: California...
AACTTTTTGCCGATCAATACTTGAATAAAATAATTTGCTCTCAGCATTTAACAGCCCAGTGATACCTAACTGAAAACCAAGGTCAGGTTCACCTAGAAATTCAATCTCATCACTTCTAACATTTAGGGCTTTAGCAAAACTTTGACGCACCTGCTCCAAAATAATGTTGACCTGCCTGGAGCTATTATTTAATTTAGAGGGATCTGCCCAAGCGGTCGTGAAAAACTGCGGTAGTAGGGCAATAGCGGCAGGGTGTAGCACTCTTTCCTGTTGGAAATCGCCTGTGATGCGAACCACCTCATACCCCTAACCAAGAATGTAAAGCAACTCAATGGCAGAAGGTTATCCTTAAGCCATGCGCCGGGCTCACCTTAAATTCCTTCCGACTCTGCCTGCAGCCACCTTTTTACTTACTAGTTGCTCCGGCGGAGAAGTATCTGGTCTTGGATTTGAAGAGGGATTATCGAGCGTAAATGATCAATCACTCTCACTCTGGCAGGGTGCATGGATAGCGGCGGCGGTAGTTGGAATCTTTACCTTAATTTTGATTTTATGGCCTGTTTTCTTTCATCGTAAAAAAGATGAAAACTTTCCAAAGCAAACCCAGTACAACATTCCAGTAGAGATTGCTTACACCGTCATACCTTTTATTATCGTGGCAGTTCTTTTCTATTTTACCGCGCAGCGCGAATCTCGAATTTTAAAGATCTCACCTGATAATCAAGTCTCACATTTTATTGATGTAGTTGGATTCCAGTGGTCTTGGCAATTTAAGTATAAAGATGCCGGTGACTACAAGAGCGCGACCGTGACTGGAACCCCAGCGCAGCCGCCAACACTTTACTTACCATTAGGTGAAAACGTGAGATTCACATTAACAGCTAATGATGTAGTGCATGGTTTTTGGATTCCTGCCTTCATGATTCAGATGCAAAATTTACCTGGAGTTACCAACCAGCTTGAATTCGCAGCTACTAAACTTGGAACCTTCCCGGGTAGATGTAATATTTTATGCGGAAGAAATCACTCACAGATGCTATTTAACGTTAAAGTTGTAACTCCAGAAGAGTATGAGAGTTATATTCAAGCATTGGTAGCCGAAGAGAAAGCAGCGATTTCATGACCACTTATGCTCAACGCCCAGTAATTTCATCATCTGCTTCAGCGCCAGCGCCCACGTCAAAGGGCAAATTACTTGTTAAGTGGCTTACTTCAACTGATCACAAAACTATCGGCTATTTGTATTTAATTACCTCATTCGCTTGGTTTTTAATCGGAGGATTACTCGCATTATTACTCCGAGGTGAATTAGCTCGTCCCGGAATGCAATTTTTAAGTAATGAGCAGTACAACCAAATCTTTACCATGCACGGAACAATCATGTTGTTAATGTTTGCAACGCCTTTATTTGTTGGGTTTGCGAATGTGATTATGCCTTTACAAATCGGTGCAGCAGATGTGGCCTTTCCAAGATTAAACATGCTTTCTTATTGGTTGTATTTATTTGGCGGAACAATGGCATTTATTGGATTTATAACACCAGGGGGCGCCGCATCTTTTGGTTGGACCGCCTACGCACCTCTATCTCGAGTTGAATACTCACCAGGTATTGGCGCAGATCTTTGGTTAGTCGGTCTTGCAATTGGTGGTCTTGGCACAATCCTTGGTGGCGTTAACTTTGTAACCACAATTTTAACTATGCGAGCACCTGGTATGACTATGTTTAGAATGTCAATATTTAGTTGGAACGTATTGCTAACTTCAATTTTAGTATTAATTGCATTCCCACCACTTGCAGCAGCATTTTTAGCACTTGAATCGGATCGATTATTTGGTTCTCATATATTTGATCCGGCAAATGGCGGAGCTATGCTCTGGCAACATTTATTTTGGTTTTTTGGTCATCCTGAGGTTTATATCTTGGCTCTACCATTCTTTGGAATTGCAACTGAAATCTTGCCAGTCTTTTCTCGTAAACCAATCTTTGGGTATAAGGGCTTAATCGCCGCAACTATTGCAATTGCTGCCTTATCTGTCGCAGTTTGGGCACACCATATGTATGCAAGCGGGCAAGTGCTCCTTCCTTTCTTCTCGTTTATGACATTTTTAATTGGTGTTCCGACCGGTGTTAAATTCTTTAACTGGATAGGCACGATGTGGCGAGGATCAGTCACCTTTGAAACCCCAATGTTATTTGTACTTGGCTTCCTAGTAACATTTTTATTTGGTGGTATTACTGGAATTATCTTGGCATCACCACCGCTTGATTTTGCAGTCTCAGCCTCTTACTTCGTTGTTGCTCACTTCCACTACGTATTATTTGGAACTGTAGTCTTCGCTATGTTTGCCGGTTTCTACTTCTGGTGGCCAAAGATGACTGGCAAAATGCTAAATGAGACTTTAGGAAAGATACATTTCTGGACTTTATTCTTTGGTTTCCACATAACATTTTTAATTCAGCACTGGCTAGGAATTAAAGGATTTCCACGTCGATATGCTGATTACTTAGCTAGCGATGGCTTTACATTTATGAATATGGTTTCAACCGTTGGTTCAGGATTACTTGCACTGTCTATGATTCCATTTGCAATTAACATTTGGATTACTCGCTCAACACCTTCGGTAACAACTGATGATCCTTGGGGTTATGGCTCATCACTTGAATGGGCAACTTCATGTCCACCGCCAAGACATAACTTTAAGTCAATGCCTCGAATTAGAAGCGAGCGACCAGCATTTGATCTTCACTACCCACATATGGCGGCAAAGGCAGATCACTAATGAAGACAGGTTGGATGCTATTTGTTGGCCTTGCATTTTTTTATGCAATCCTTGCAGTTATTTACTGGCAAGTTGGTGGTGAAGCGGTTGGTATAACTGCTATTGCATTAAGTGCTGGACTATCAATAATTGTTGGGTTTTATCTTTGGTTTACTAGTCGAAGATTAGGAAATTTATTACCAGAAGATAATGTGCAGGGAGAGATTGCTGATTCTGCCGGTGAACTTGGCTTCTTCTCACCTCACTCCTGGTGGCCACTTCCACTTGCACTATCTATCTGCGCAGTAGGTACTGGATTAATTATTGGTTGGTGGCTTGTGCTAATTGCAGTAGGAGCATTGATAATTTCAATACTTGGCCTTGTATTGCAGTATGAACGTCCCTCTAACTCTGCCCACTAGTTATGGCAGAACGAGCTGAAATACTCGATACCGCAACACCTTTGCTGTTTAGAGCACAGATTCAAATTAAAGCTCCTGCTAAGAAAATATTTGATTTTATATCCAGGCCCAGTAATCATCCACTAATGGATGGTTCAGGAATGGTTAAGGGCAGATTTAAAGGCCCTGAACAACTTTATCTTGGCGCTAAATTTGGAATGAAAATGAGACTTGGCATTCCATACGTTATAACAAATCAAGTAGTTGAATTTAAAGATAATAATTTAATCGCTTGGCAACACCTGCTTCGAAATGTTTGGCGTTATGAACTACAAGAAGTAGATCAAAACACCACGATAGTCACAGAAACTTGGGATGGCAGAAATGCATTATCTAGGTGGTGGGTAGATGATTCAGATAAGTGGGTTCCAAAGGCTATGGCAAAAACTTTGGTAAAGTTAAAAGTAATCTGCGAAAGTTAATTTGATTTGTCACAATTTCAATATCTAGAGGTGAGCTAAAAAACTTTAGTGGTGCCCGCCTTCAAGCTCTTTAACCTCTGAAGCTGTTGGCTTTGCAATATTTTCAGCATTCGCAGCGCTAAATCTTGCTTGTAGTCGCGCCCTTATTCCCTTTGGATTTAATACCCCGCCAGCATCTTCCTTAACAAGTGCAATCGCCTTTGGTTGCTCATGTTGGGTAAGGGCGAATTTCTTTTCAGCAGACAGTTCCTCATGAACTTCAACAAACTCACCATGTGGAAGCATTACTAATCGCCCAGTTTCCTTGCCATGCAGGACCAGTTCACGATCAGCCCGCTGTAGTGATAAACAAATACGCTTGGTAATAACAAAGGCGAGTGGTGGCAGAACAATAATTCCAATCCGAGAGAACCACATGATCTGATTAATTGTTAGATCAAAGTGAGTTGCGATTATGTCATTTCCACCATTAATCATTGCAATAACCATAAATGTTAGAGACATAACGCCAAGGGCTGTTCGATTTGGCACATTTCTTGGGCGATCAAGTAAATGGTGCTCACGCTTATCACCACTTAGCCAGCTTTCAATAAATGGGTAAAGAGCCATACCGGTGAAAATAACTCCAGGAATTATTAATCCTGGCAGCAAAATATTCCACGAGATTGTGTATCCAAAGATTGAAGATTCAATGGGTGGCGCCATTCGAACTAAACCATCTAGCCAACCCATATACCAATCAGGTTGTGAACCGGCAGAGATCTGCCCTGGTGTGTATGGACCGTAGAGCCAAATTGGGTTAATTGAGGCAACCGCGCCTAAGAATGCTGTGACACCAAATACGATGAAGAAGAAACCACCAGCTTTTGCCATATACACAGGCATTAATGGATAACCAACCACATTTTTCTCAGTTCGTCCTGGACCTGGGTACTGAGTGTGCTTCTGGTACCAAACTAACATTAAGTGCACAGTGATTAAAGCTAAGAAAATTCCAGGAAGTAGCAGCACATGCACAATATAAATTCGCGGAATAAACACTTCACCTGGGAATGCCCCACCAAATGCGAAGAAAGATAAGTACGTACCCACTACCGGAATGGATTGGATAATCGCATGGGCAATTCTGATTCCAGTTCCTGATAAAAGATCATCAGGAAGTGAGTAGCCAAGGAAACCTTCAACAATTCCAAGAGTTAGTAATCCAATTCCTAAAATCCAGTTAAATTCACGAGGCTTACGGAAGGCACCGGTAAAGAAAACTCTAAGTAGATGAACCACAATTGCAGCCATAAAAATCAGCGCAGCCCAGTGATGAATTTGGCGCATTAATAACCCGCCTCTAACATCAAAGGAGATATGAAGAGCAGAGGCGTAAGCAGCGCTCATCTCAACATCTTTTAACGGTTGGTAACTACCTTCATAGACAACATGACGCATTGAAGGGTCAAACCAAAATGTTAAAAAGGTTCCAGAGAGTAATAAAATTACAAATGAATAAAGTGCTATCTCACCTAACATAAATGACCAGTGATCAGGAAAAACCTTTTGTAGATTTTTCTTCATCCAAGCCGCAGCACCAGTTCGCTCATCTACATAATTAGCAACAGTTCCTGCAACTCTCTCACGCGCGGTCATGATTTTCTCTCCCAAAAGCTAGGGCCAACTGCCTCTGTAAATGGTTGTTTAGCAATTAAATATCCATCAGCATCAACAGTAATAGCTAATTGTGGCAGAGGTCGAGCAGAGGGTCCAAATATAACTTTTGCGGCGCGAGTCACATCAAAGGTTGATTGATGACATGGGCACAGTAAGTGTTTTGTTGTTTGTTCATATAAAGCAACCGCGCATCCCATATGAGAGCAAATCTTTGAGAAAGCAATAATTCCCTCATGAGTCCAAGACAGGCGCTCAGCATCTAATTGGAACTCAGATGGGCGCAATCTAATTAATAAAACTGCATCCTTGGCAACATCTTCTAGAGTTCGTTTTTGTCCTGGCAAAAGTGCTGGCATAACTTGGGCAACACCGCCAACTTCTAGATCACTGGCTTTAATTGGGCGATCACCTGGATCAGTAACTAGTTTTGTGCCAGTTTTCCAATTTGTTTCATTTAATGAGTTACCAGGAAGTGGTCCAAGGTCTCGAAGCAAAATGACAGCTGGTAAACCAGCCAGACCTACAGCTGCTGCCAAACTTCTTTTAATAAGTGGGCGACGTCCTAATCCTGCTTGTTCAGCACCCTCTTTAGCAGCCTTTACAAATTCACTGCGATCTTCTGGCTCTGATTTTAATTCATGACGATAAGCAATTACTTCTTGATCTGGCATTAAAGTTTTCGCCCAGTGAACTGCGCCAAAGCCAATAAATAAAAGGCTTAGTGCCATACCTATTCCAATTCCCAATTGATGAGCGTTTGTACTTCCCATGATTGGCAAGAAAACAAATACATCTTCTTTGATAAAGAAGAATGAGTAGATGAACAACAAGGTTCCAAACGCTGATAGTGAAAACAAAACTGCAACTTGCCGCTCTGCACGTTTGGCGGCAATTGGATCTATATCTGCTTTGCGATGAACATGCTCAGGTAAACCTGGATCTGATAGCGGCTCTAACTCCTTAGACATTTTCTACCTTGCCTTTGCAGTTAGCCATACAGCTATACCAATTAAAATTCCCAAACCAAATGTCCAAACTAGTAAACCTTCTGTAACTGGACCAACTCGACCAAGGGCGGCCCCACCTAAGTTTGGCTCACTCTCCGCTGCTTTAATCCATTTAATAATTGAAAGTTTTTCCTCTGGAGTAATAATTGTGTCTGAAAAAACTGGCATTGATTGCGGACCAGTAATCATTACCTCATAAATATGTTTTGCCTCTACGCCCATAACTGTTGGCGCATACTTTCCTTGAGTAAGTGCGCCTCCTTGACCAGCAAAGTTATGACACATCGCGCAGTTATTTCTAAACAACTCGCCACCCTCTGCAGTATTACCATCTCGTTCCCAAGTTATCTCCTCATTTGTGTAAGCACGTGGACCGGGCGCAAGGGATGCAACATAAGCGGCAAGGGCAGCAACTTGCTCTTCGTTATAAAGCGGAGTCTTACGCATTGCTTGTTGACTCATATCCTGCATCGGCATACGTCCTGTGCCAACTTGAAAATCAACTGAGGCAGCGCCAACTCCAATTAATGAAGGAGCGACTGCGCCACCTTCAGAATTTAATCCATGACAAGAAGAGCAACCTTTAAGAAATATTTCTTTACCTTCCTCAATAACTGTGGATTTAGCAGAGGCGCTCATTGTATTTTTTGCTGGAGCGGCGGTTGCTGCTGAAAATGTTAAACCTAAACCAGTTAGAGCTAACATAATTAAAATTGGAAGTGCGCCTTTGTGGCGACGGTATTTAGATATAAATCTCATGATCGTTATTTGATTAAGTAGATTGCAGAGAAGAGTGCGATCCACACAATATCTACAAAGTGCCAGTAGTAGGAGACCACAATCGCTGTGGTTGCTTGGCTATGACCAAATTTTTGCGCTCTGAAAACTCTAATTAATACAACTAAGAATGCGATTAAGCCACCTGTTACATGCAGGCCATGAAAACCAGTTGTCATATAAAAAACAGAGCCATATGGACTAGAAGAAAGTGATAAACCTTCATGAACTAATTCAGCGTACTCATATACTTGACCGGCAATAAAAAATGCTCCCATTAAAAATGTTAGGGCAAACCATTCGCGCATTCCCCATTTATTTAATTGCCATAAGCTGCCAGTTCTTCGAGCTTGAAAGCGCTCAGCAGCAAATACACCGTACTGACAGGTGACTGAGGAAAGTACTAAGACGGTTGTATTGGTTGCAGAAAATGGAATATTTAACATCCCAGCAGATTCAGCCCAAACTTTTGGTCCTTGAACTGCTCTAGTTGTGAAATACATTGCAAATAGGGCGGCAAAAAACATTAATTCAGATGCCAGCCAAACAATGGTGCCAACCGCTACTAAGTTAGGACGGTTGGTCTTAACTGGAGCTAGGGCATATGTACTCACGGGGGTGATTATTCCCGAAATAGATAGGTAATGCCTCATTTGTAGCAGTGCTAGCAGCCCTATGATTTGGTGAAACTGATCACCCACGCTACAAAGGAGTGCAAAACTACCGATCTAACTGGGTAGGTAGGATTAAGCCATGGAAAAGATGGAAAAACTAGTAATCACCCTCTATTCCGATGACTCAACGGTTAGGGCTTCAGTAATCACCGCATTAGGAAAGCGTCTTGATCAAAGTTTGCCAGAACATGAGATTAAAGAGTTTGCTACCGCCGATGCTCTGCGCCTTTACGTTGATGGTAAAAAACAGGTTGATCTTTTCATATTAGATGCTGAGGCGGTTCCAGAAGGTGGCATGGGAGTTGCTCGGCAGTTAAAGGATGAAGTATTTAACTGTCCACCAGTTTTATTAATTACCGGACGCGAGCAAGATAATTGGTTAGCGGCTTGGTCAAAAGCTGAGGCATCTGTGACCCACCCAATTGATCCATTTAATATTGCGGCTAAATGCGCTGCGCTACTTAAGTCTGACTCTGCGCTCGCAAACTAATAAGTAGTAATAAATGGCTTGGGATTTAATTTTCAAATCGTTATCTTCGGCAGAGGATTTATCTTCTGATCAAATCACTTGGGCCATGGGCCAAATTTTAGAAGGACAAGCAACTAATGATCAGATAAAGCAATTTTTACTTGGTCTTAAAGCAAAAGGTGAGAGTGCTGCAGAGGTTCAGGCCCTAGTTTCACAAATGTATTCTTATTGCGCCCAAATTAATATTAACGAGCGAGCCGTTGACACAGTTGGAACTGGTGGAGATGGCGCTAACACAATAAATATTTCAACGACCGCTGCAATTATTACCAATGCAGCTGGTGCTCGCGTAGTTAAACATGGTAATCGCGCAGCAAGTTCTAAATCTGGAGCGGCTGATTTATTAGAAGCTTTGGGTATAAAGATAGATTTAACTGGCAGTGAGGTTGAGAAAACCGTTCATAAAATTGGAATTGGCTTTTGCTTTGCACCTATTTTTCACTCATCAATGAAACATGCAGCATCCGCCCGTAAAGAGCTTGGCACGCCAACCATCTTTAACATACTGGGACCTTTAGCAAATCCAGCAAAGGCGGTTGCTTGCGCCATTGGAGTGGCAAGAGCGGAGCTACTGCCATTAATTTCGCAGGTATTACTTGAACAAGGCAAGGAAGGTTTCGTTTTCCGCGGTGATGATGGCCTAGATGAGGTTTCAATTTCTACTACGACACAAGTCATTCAAATACATGATGGCAAACTGACACCTTCTGAATTTAACCCATCAGATCTAGGGATTACATCTAGTTCAATCTCTGATTTAGCAGGAGGAGATGCGAAATATAATGCGCAAATGACAATGAAAATCTTTGCAGGACATAAAGGACCTATGCGAGATGCAGTTACCTTAAATGCGGCTTTTGCAATCGCTGCTTTTAAAGCAGATTTCGATTTACCGCTGCAAACTCAGATTGCAAATGCTTATGTACTTGCAAATAAGGCAATTGATTCAGGGGCTGCATTATCAGTTGTAAAAAAGTGGGCAGAACTAACAAACGAGATTGTTTCAGCTAGGTAGAGCTTAATCCCCAATAGTTTTGGCGTTGAACATGGGCAGCGGTTTTTGCAAATTCCATTAAAGATTCAACAGTATTAACATCAAAGGATCCTAAACGCTCCAGCAGAGCATGCAGGATCTCAGTTGTTGCCATTGCATCATCTAATGCCCGATGGTTTGGTTGTGCTTTAGTGCCGAAGTAGGCCGCTAGTGTTTGAAGTTTACAGTTTGGTACTTCTTCTTTAGTTAATACTTGTCTAGCAATCGTTACTGTATCTAGCGTTTTATACTTCGGCCAGGTGATATCTAGCTCTTTTGCGGCACTTTTTAGAAAACTTAAATCAAAGGGTGCATTATGAGCAACAATAATCACTTCATTATGTTGGCCAGCAAATTCAAGGAAGGCTGGCAATATTTCATCAATTACTGGCGCCTTTGCCAACATTAAATCAGTGATACCAGTCATTTGTGTTATGTATTCTGGAATTGGCGATAGAGGATTTACAAATGATTCAAAGTTTCCTAGATGCTCACCACTTCTAACTTTAACTGCGCCTATCTCAGTAATTGCTGCGCCTTTCTTTGGAGAGGCGCCAGTAGTTTCTAAATCAACTATTACAAATGTCGTATCCGACAGGGCAGTGGTGGCTAAATCCAAGGGCGCAGGCATAGGTAAAACTTACTTGGCAGAGGTGACAGTTTGGCTTATTTAGCCAATATTAAAAAAAGCTTTAATCGCGCTAACAATCATTTCTACCGCTATCGCCGACAAAAGTAAGCCGGCTATGCGAGCTAGAAGTGTTACGCCAGAGTCTTTAATTACTGAAAGTATCTTTGTTGAAAACATAAAAGTAAGTCCAATAATCACATGAACTGCCACAATTGCAATTGCTAGTGCGCCTAACTGCTCGCCACCGTCCGCTTTTTGTACATACAACATTGTGGTCACAATTGCGCCAGGCCCAGCTAGCAGTGGTGTGCCAAGAGGAACTAGAGCAATATTTTGAGAAGCAGCAGAGTCACTGTCAGTAATTGAACCAGTTAATAGACCAAGCCCAGTAATTAAAAGGAGTATGCCTCCCGCTCCCTGCAGTGCAGGTAGTGAGATATTTAAATAACTTAAAAGTGCATTTCCGAACAATGCAAAGGTAACAATTACAAATAGTGAAACGGTGGCTGCCTGCCATGCCAATCTACGTTGAACCTTGATTGATTTTCCAGAAGCCAAGCTTAAGAAAATTGGAGCTGCCCCTGGTGGATCTAAAATAACAAATAATGTTACAAAGGCTTGGGTACCAAAGGTGAGCGCTGAAAGTGTAAGTGCCTCTTGCATTTAATTATCATACTCAAAATAGATAAAACCGTTTAATTTGAGGTTACGCATAGACGGGCTTTCATTTCTTTTACCGCTGGAATACTCTTATGTAGTAATAACTAGTGAGTAAGAGCGGGGCAGTGATAATGAAGGTAACTGATCGAGAGTATGCACTCTCGCTAGACGCAAAAGACCCACTTGCAAAGTATAAATCTCAATTTGTAGTTACAGATCCAGATTTGTGTTATTTAGATGGCAATTCACTTGGAAGATTACCTAAAAAAACAATTGAGAGTATTTCAAATTTTTTAACAAATGAATGGGGACCAGAGGTAGTTACAGGATGGAGTCATTGGGTAGATGAAGCCCAACCAACCGGTGATTTGCTTGGAGCTGCAGCACTTGGCGCAGCGCCTGGTCAGATTCTTGTTTGTGACACAACTTCGGTTAACTTTTATCAGCTTTGTCTAGCTGCGATTAAGGCACGTCCAGATCGAAAAACGATTATTACAGATAAGGCAAATTTTCCTACCGATCGATATATCTTAGAAGGAATTGCAAACCAGTTTGATTTGAAATTGGTAATAATTGATAACGAAAACCCAAAAATTGCAGAGCATGAGCGAATTACAACTGAGGTGTTAGCTCCATATTTAAATGAGGATGTTGCACTAGTAACACTTGAAGTTATTCAATATCGATCTGGAGCAAGAAGTGATATTAAAGCTATAACAGATCAGGTAAGAAAAATTGGCGGACTAGTAGTTTGGGATGCTAGCCATGCAGTTGGCGCAATAGAATTAGATTTAGATGCAAATGGTGTTGACCTATGCGTTGGTTGCACATACAAGTACGGGAACTCAGGCCCTGGTTCACCTGCATGGTTTTATGTTTCAAAACGGATTCAAAATCAGTTACAGGTTCCTATTCAAGGTTGGTTTGCTCAGGAAGATCAGTTTGAAATGGGCCCTGAATTTAAACGCGCTGAAAGTATCCGAGGCTTTCAAATAGCTAGTCCATCCCTTATGGGAATTCGTTGTGTGCAGAGCGCATTTGAAATGATTAAAGAGGCAGGCATTAATAAAATTGCAGAAAAAGCTGGTCTTGGAACAGATTTAATGATTGCACTTTTTGATGCTTGGCTTAAACCCTTAGGTTTCATTTTAAATACACCCAGGGACGCAAAACAAAGAGGTGGGCATATTTCTATAGTTCATCCAGATGCGGCCAAAATTTGTGTGGCACTTCGAGAAATGGTGAATGTAATTCCAGATTACCGAACACCAAACTCAATTAGATTAGCGATTTCACCTCTGACTACTTCATATACTGAAGTATGGGATGGATTTCTGCGAATGAAGCAGCTTGTAGAAAGCGGTAAGTACAAAGAAGTAGCAGCGAGTGGTTCTCGAGTTACATGAGTGAGAACTTTGACTCTGCCCTGACTTATAACTCATACCTTGGGATAGATGAGTTACTTAAACTACAAAAACCACTTTCAGATGGGCCAGAGCATGATGAAATGCTCTTTATTATTATTCATCAAACATATGAATTATGGTTTAAGCAATTAATACATGAGTTTAAACAGGCACAAAAAGCTCTAGAGTCAGGTGATACTTACTATTCATTATCTTTACTTGGTCGTATTAGAACCATTCTAAAAGTTTGCGTTGCTCAAATAGATATTTTAGAAACAATGACCCCCTTACAATTTAATGCTTTCCGCTCATACTTATCATCATCAAGTGGTTTTCAATCTGCCCAATTTAGAAAAGTAGAGGCTCTGTTAGGTCGGCGTGATACCAAAATGGCATCACATTTGCCACCAAATGTGCAGGAAGAGATCGCTGAGATAACTAAAGGCAATTCACTTTGGGACTCAGCGTTAATCTATTTAACAAAGCGTGGACATCAAATGCCAGATGAGGTGTTAAAGCGAGATAAATCCCAGGCCTATACGCAAAACAAACAAGTCCAGGAAGTTTTACTTAAACTCCATCGAAATGATCCAGAGACATCTATTGTTTGCGAGCGATTAGTTGACATTGATGAAGGTCTACAGGAATGGCGTTATCGTCATGTGAAAATGGTTGAACGAACTATCGGTCAAAAAATTGGTACTGGGGGTTCAAGTGGAGTTGGTTATTTAAGTACTACATTGTCCAACCCAGTATTTCCAGATCTGTGGCAGATTAGATCTAGTTTTTAAGGAGAGAAATTGTCAGTAATTGATCGCCAGCATTTATCAAATTTACGCAAAATAGAGGATGAAAAATTTCTGGCAATGCATCCTAAAAGCGGTGAATTGTTTGAGAAAGCTAAACAATCCATGCCGGCAGGTGTGCCAATGTCCTGGATGTCTAAGTGGCCAGGGGCGTATCCAGTATTTGTTGAGGAGGCCAAAGGTTCAAGATTTATTGATGTAGATGGCAATACCTATGTTGATTTTTGTTTAGGAGATACCGGATCTATGACCGGGCATTCACCGGAGGCAATTGCAACTGCAATTAGAGAACAGGTTGGTCGAGGAATGTCGACGATGTTGCCAAGTAAAGATGCAGCTGCTGTGTCTGAAGAATTAGCAAAAAGATTTAACTTACCACTTTGGCAATTTACTGTTTCAGCAACGGATGCTAACCGTCATGCAATCAGGTATTCCCGCTTAATCACTGGTAAAACTAAAATTATTGTTATTGATCGCTGCTACCACGGAAGTGTTGATGAAAGCTTTGCTACTTTAGATTCAAAAGGAAAAACCGTTGCAAGAGAAGGAAATATTGGTGCACCTGTTGATTTAGATGTCACTACCCGTGTCGTGGCATTTAATAACCTGCCTGCAATGAAAAAGGCGCTAGCAAATAATGATGTGGCAGCCATATTGATGGAGCCTGCTATGACAAATGTTGGAATAGTTCTACCAAAAGATGATTACTTAGCTGGAGTGCAGAAATTAGCAAAAGAGTTCGGCGCCCTGCTTATCATTGATGAAACGCACACTATTTCAGTTGGTCCTGGTGGTATGACGGCACAGTTATCACTTTCACCTGATTTTTTAACGATTGGTAAAGCGATTGGTGGAGGATTTCCAACCGGTGCTTTTGGAATGACTTTAAGTGTTGCAGATTCAATTAAAAAACTTGTAGAACTTGAGGTTATTGATACTGGAGGTATTGGCGGCACACTTGCTGCAAATGTACTTTCCCTGGCCGCAATGAAGGCAACTTTGACCAAAGTTTTAACCAAGGATAATTTCGATCAAATGATAAAACTAGGCAATCGTTGGGCTGACGGAGTTGAAAAGGTTATAGATAAATATGAACTACCTTGGACAGTAAATCGCTTGGGAGCCCGGGCGGAGTACATGTTTAGTAAGAACGCGCCAATTGATGGGCGTGAAGCTGCTGATGCTGGTGATTTTGAATTAGAACAATATATTCATTTGCGTATGCTAAATGAAGGTTTTTTAATTACGCCATTTCATAATATGGCATTAATTTCACCTGATACCACTTATGAAGATGTGGATTCACATACAGCTATGTTTGAGAAAATGTGCGGTGATTTAACTGGAAAGTGAGATAAGTCTTCAACCAGTTTCTAAAGTTCCACATCTTGCAAATGCGCCACTTGAATGGAGCCTTAAGTTGTGGGGGCAAGGCAAAGATGAGTTTTCTGCTCAAGACTGGAAAGATTTTTATACCAAGACTTTAGCCTCAAATTACGATACGTGGGATTTAAATGGCTTTGATCAAGAACTACTCTTTATGGCCACAGTTAAAAACCAAGGCGTAGATGAGGTACTTGCATCTATAGCAATTTGTGATTTTGATGATTTCGAAGAGCTTCGTAAATACAAACCTTGGGTAGCAGCTTTTGTTGTGAGGGAAGATCTAAGGGGAACTGGAATTGGCTCAGCAGTTCTTAAATTAGTTGAGCAAAAAGCAAAATCATATGGAATTAATCAGATCTATTTATGGACTGAAGGGGAGAAATCTTTTTATCTTAAGAGGGGTTATAAAGAGGTTGAGCAATTAATCAAGCCTGGGCGAGTAATAGATGTGTTAACAAAGAGTTTTACAATACTCTAAGAGTTAGAAATTAAGTTGCCTAGGATTTAGATGAAGCTAGGGAGTAGTTGATCATCTCCTGAAGAAGTTTTTTGTCGACTACCCAGTCATTTGGAACTCCGATAGTTTTCTTATTTATTTTGCATCCAACAAATTTTTTGGCATATTTCTTAAAAGTTTTTGCATCCCAAGGTGCGATTAAAATATGATTTTTAGCTGTTGATACCCCAAAAATATAAGAATTTTCCATCTTTAGCATGGGATAGTTCCAAGCTATGACTAAATCAAGATCCGGAAACTTACTAGTTAGACTCTTTAAAATACTTTTAATTGTTTTAACTTGAAGTGGATCTATGGAGCCGTAATATTCTTTAACACTGCTAAATTTTTGAGGTGACTTTGAACCTTTTTTATACATAATCAGGGCGTTGGCATGAGCTTGGGAAAATCCAAACTTGTTACGCAGGTGCTTCATTTGTTCGGGGTATTTCTGATCAGAAATCTTATCTACTACAGAAAACCAATACTTCATGGTTTTGCCGTATCTTTTTTCTATTGCAGGAAAATGTGATTCTCGTAAAGTTTTACCTGCTGGCATTAGAGCGGCCATGATTTTTAGGTTTTAGCAAAAGCTCTTCCACATCAATTCGATTTGCTTGAAAAGAATTAACGGGTGAATCAGTTGGATATCCAATGGCAATTCCACAAATTAATCGATAATCCTTAGATACTTCAAACTCATCTCTAATAACATCATCCCAAATGTTTACCGCCCCTTGGGCGCATGTTCCAAGCCCATGTGCGTGAGCTGAAAGCATTAGGTTTTCCATCATTAAGCCAGCATCAGAGGCGGCATATATGTGAAGACTTTTGTGAATATAAACAAATAACGCAACTGGGGCGCCAAAGAATTCATAGTTTCTGCCCCATTGCTTATCTCTAGCTTCGCGATCACCACGAGCTACTCCAAATAACGTGTATAGCTCTCGGCCAACCCGTTCTGCTCTTGGCTTTAACTCTGCAACGTAGGGTTTAACTATTGTGCGATTACTTGTTGGTAATCCGTAGCGAGTAAAAATAAGTCTTAATTTATTTCTTAACCCTTTACGCATAATCTTTGAAAGAACTTGCCACCTTGAAAGAAATTCAGCACTTATTCGATCTCTAACTTCACCTGTGGCAACAGCGACCTTAAACGGTCTGGTGTTTGACCAACTAGGAGCAGTTAGAGAATCTTTTAATATCTGATTAATAATTTCTGGCGCAACAGGTGTAGGCAAGAAATCTCTGGTGGTTCGACGAGATGCAAGAAACTGGGAGACCCAGGCAGCATCTTTATCAGCGAGATTTAGATCCACCGTACTACTCAACAATCTACTTGATAGATGCTTCGTAAATACTTTGAATCGTGGAATCTAAAGTGGCATCAAAATCAGACTCACTCTGCTTAGCTGATAAACCTTCAGTTAACGCTCTTGAGAAGGATGCGATTACCCCAGTGTTTTGCGCTAGAAGTTTATTAGCTTCATCTCTTGAATACCCACCAGATAGAGCAACAACTTTGATCACTCTTGGATGCTTGGTTAACTCTAGATATAAATTAGCTTGAGTTGGGATTGAAAGCTTTAACATCACATTTTGGTCATCACTTAACGCATTTAGGTGTTTAAGAAGCGTAGCCTTAAGAATTTCCTCTGCCTGCGCTTTTTGAGCACTGTTGATATTAACTTCAGGTTCGATAATTGGCATTAATCCACCTGCAATTATTTGCTTACCAATTTCAAATTGCTGGGCGACAATCGCCTCTATACCAACTGGGTTTGCTAAGTTAATTACTGATCGCATTTTGGTACCGAACACGCCATGCTTAACTGCAGCGCTGATTCGACTAGCTAATTCTGGGATTGGTTTCATCAACTGAACATCATTTGCTTCAGCTGCTAGGCCATTATCAACCTTTAGGAAGGTAGGAATTTTTTTCTTACTCCATAAGTATTCAGCGCTAGCAATTCCATCGATATCGCGCTCCATAGTCATTTCAAACAAGATTGCGCCAACAATACGATCGCTAGTAAAGACGGGGGATTTAATTAAACGAGAGCGCATCTTATGAATAAGATCAAACATTGCGGGCTCACCTGAGTACTCAGATTCATCTATGCCATAAAGTTTAAGTGCTTTTGGCGTACTGCCACCGCTTTGATCAAGTGCTGCGATAAATCCTTTACCGGCTTTAACTTTTTCTAGCATCTCTTTGTTCATAATTATCCTCTTCACTCCATTAATCAAAATTATTTGCCTGCATACATCATTGTTGGCAGCCTCTTAATCTTAGTAGATAGGAGCGTAAATCTACAAAAACCGTACTGGCTAGTTTTTTAAGAATTCAATTAAGCCCGCATTTGCCTGCGCCAATCGCTTGTACTCAAGCATCTGCGGGTCAAGTGATTGCAAAGTTTTTATAAACTCAGCAGTAGCTTCTGGGTCTTCTTTAATCCATTTAAATGGTTCACTGCGATTTCGAATTGTGAAAAGTAAAAACTGGTTGGATTCTGATTTTGTAAGAGTTTGTCGTTCAGTACGCCACCAGTAATCGGAAATTCCAACATTATGTGGAGTATAGGACGGCTCATGTAACTCCTCGGTTTCATGCAGTGACCAGTTACGCCGCCAAACAGGTCGTTCAGGTTTGATCTTATTAAATGTATCAACCATTAATGGTTGTAGTGCTCCCGCATATCCCGGCACTGGCTCGTGTATTGCATCAATATTTTTTCCAATTTTTTCAAGAAGTTTCCAGCGGGAAGGAAATATCACAACGCCAGCAACTAATTTCCAAGTTGAATCTTCATGGGATAGTAAGCACAAATCCTCGGTAATAACTCGTGCTAATTGCACAAAAGGATGATCATCTAGCAAGTTAACAGAAATACCTGTTGGTTTATGGGTTATCTGATCACCGTTGACCAAATAATCTGAATGAAACTTACTTAGGTTTTCTTTCAAAGCTCTTGCATAGGTAAGCGCGGCATCCTCATACCCCGCTACTTCTTGGAAAACTACACTTCGCTTTGTATCTAGTAGCTCATTACGTTGCTTTAGTTGCTCTACTAAATCTGATCCAATCTCAATCCAATTTGCAGGGTCTAACTCACGCAAACCTAAACTTAATCGAAATGGTTTTCCATCTTTAGGTGGGGGATAGATGAATCTGGTACTCATTACGCAATTATGGTGGACGATACTGGGATCGAACCAGTGACCCCTTCCATGTCAAGGAAGTACGCTACCGCTGCGCTAATCGTCCGTACTTAAATTCTACTAGCGACCGAAATCATCCTCAACACGTTCAATATCATCCTCACCAAAGTAACTACCTGTTTGTACTTCGATAAAAACCAATTCAATACTTCCAGTGTTATGTACTCGATGAAGTACACCCTGTGGAACTTCAATTACAGAGCCAGGGGAAATTGGTGAGATCTTTCCATCCAGGGTTACCTCACCAGTTCCTTGGGTGATGTACCAATGTTCACTTCGTTTTTGATGGCGTTGATATGAAAGACGTTTACCGGCAATTACATGAATTGATTTAACCTTGTAGTTGGCAGCTTCCTGCAGCACCTCATACCTACCCCAAGGTCTATCTGACTTTTCTAGCATGGAAATACTTTAACCCCTAAACTAGCAACATGAACAATTTAGAAGCGAAGCCCTCAAAATTACCCTCAAATCAATTCGATCACTTCTATAAGGGTGGTTATCGAATCGGTAAGTTGCGAAATGGACCAGGTGGTCCGATGCGACCAGAGGAGTGGATTGGTTCGACAACTACAAGATTTGGCGAGTTAGTAAATGGACTTTCAAAGTTAGCTGATGGACGCTTATTAAAAGATGCGGTTAACGCTGATCCAAGTGGATGGCTAGGTGAAAAACATGTTCAAAGATTTGGAGTCTCCACCGAAGTTTTAGTTAAGTTATTAGATCCAGATCAACGCCTGCCAGTTCATTACCATCCAGATCAAAAATTTGCTAAAGACAAATTACATTTAAATCATGGTAAGACAGAAGCCTGGATTATTTTAGAGGCACCAGCAGGTGCACGGGTTGGCCTTGGGTTTAAAAAGCAAATGGATAAATCTGAGATTGCCCAGTTGGTAAAGGCGCACAACTCACAAGCATTATTAGATTCATTGGTGTTTAAAGAGGTAAAACCGGGGGATGCAGTATTTGTGCCAGCGGGAGTTGCTCATGCAATTGAGGCAGGAATTTTTGTTTTAGAACTTCAAGAGCCTACTGATCTATCAATCTTGCTTGAATGGGATGGTTTTGCAGTTGATGGAGATAAGGATGGACATTTAAACCTAGGTTATGAAAGTGCGTTAGATGCGCTGCGATTATCACCATTAACCAAGGAAGAGAATGAGCAGATTTTTACCGGCTTTGACAGCTCTTCGGTGAAATCACATTCAATATTTAAGTCAGTTGCCAACCCATTCTTTCGAGCTGATTACCTAACAGGAGATGATAAAAAAGTTGAGGCAGGATTTGGAATCTTCCTATGTCTTTCTGGTGAAGGTGAATTAGATTTTGAAAACTCTGGAAAGCTTGCAGTTAAATCTGGAGATGCTGTAGTCATTCCATTTGCTGCCGGTACTTTTACAGTTAACAACTGTGTTGGAATTTTATCGAGGCCTCCAGCTGCTTAACATTTATGGAGGTCGGAACGGGATTTGAACCCGTGTAGCGGGATTTGCAGTCCCGAGCCTCGCCTCTCGGCCATCCGACCTAGCTTTGCTTTCGCAGATGAAACTTTGTAACTCTTTGAGAGCGGACGACCGGGTTCGAACCGGCGACCTGAACCTTGGCAAGGTTCCGCGCTACCAACTGCGCTACGTCCGCGAAGTGCGAGGTGAAATCTATCGCATCTAGGACTTGCCTGCACAATTGCATATTTGCTACCAGTCGGCGGTGCTAGCGGTAGCGTTCAAACATGGATAACGCAGGTGCACTCTTTTGGATGGGTAACCGCCTTGCCAGTAATTGTGTTGAAATCTCAAATGATCCAAGCTCTCTTTCTAAGCCTGGTTTTTGGGCGGTAGTAAATACCTTTGAAGGTGAATGGATATGCGCAAGATTTGCAACAGTTGTTAATGCACCACTTCCTGCGATGCCTTGGCAGGGGATTACTACACCTTGGCAATCTTCACAATCTAAAAGTACTTATGAAGATAATGTCAGATTGATTAAGGAAAAAATAGCAGATGGAGATATTTATCAAGTAAATCTCTGCCGAATTTTAAGTACAGATTGCGATCAATCTCTGCAAGGCCTGGCCGTTAATTTACAATCAAAAAATCCAGCACCATTCGCTAGTTATCTTAAACTTGACGGATTAGAGATTGCATCGGCTTCTCCTGAATTATTTTTAGAAAAAAAGGGAGCACAGATTAAATCAACTCCTATAAAGGGAACTGCAAAAACTGATTCATTTGGTGAAAAAGATAGGGCTGAGAATGTAATGATTGTGGATTTGATGCGTAATGATTTTGGAGTCATTTGTGAGCCAGGAAGTGTGGATGTACCAAGATTACTTAAAACTGAATCGCATCCAGGTTTGTATCATTTAGTATCTGATGTGGTTGGGCAATTGCGCGATGATGTTAAATGGCCAGAGATTGGTAAAGCTTTACTACCGGCAGGCTCAATAAGTGGAGCGCCAAAATCTTCTGCAATTAAAAGCATAAAACAAATTGAATCGGTGGAGCGCGGCCCATATTGTGGAGTTATTGGTTGGGTTGAAAATGATCAGGCTCTACTTTCAGTTGCAATCAGGATTTTTTGGTCACAATCTGATGGAAAGATTAGCTTTGGAACAGGTGCTGGTATTACCTATCAAAGTGATCCCAGCAGTGAATGGGAGGAGACGGCCCTTAAGGCAAGTCGCTTAATAGCAATTGCTTCTGGAGAATTAATATGAAATTACTAATCAATGGACAAATGCAGAGTGAAGAAGCCGCCCTGCCATATTCACTTAGTTTGCTCAGGGGTGATGGTCTATTTGAAACAATTCTAACTATTGATGAAAAAGCGGTTGCTTGGGAGCGGCATTATGAACGCTTAAGTAACAGCGCCGAAAGATTACTAATAACCCTGCCGGCAAAAATAGATATTGAACTTGGTATCAGCAAAGTTTTAAAGGGCTGCGTTGGGCAATCAAGATTGCGTATTAGTGTGCTATCAGATGGTCAATGGTTTGTAACTGTTGAACCAGAAATTTTCTCAGATAAGCCAATTGCATTAATGCGTGCTACTGGTATTAAAAGTTCAAAAGGCTCTTTAAGTGGTGTTAAGTCAATTTCTTACGGTGAATCACTTATGGAGGTTAGAAAAGCTAAGCAGTTGGGCTTTGATGATGGAATTTTTCTAAATGAAAACGGGCATGTAGTTGAAACCGCTTTTTCTAACTTGTTAATTCTCACCTCAGATGGCTGGCTAACTCCAAGTGCTAGCACTGGATGCCTTCCAGGAATTACGCGGGAGCTTTTATTGAAATGGTTTGATGTTCAAGAGGCTCTATTTACTTTTGAGCAACTTCTTGAGGCTAGAGCTGTCTATCTGACTTCATCAATTCGCTTAATCCAGCCAGTAAGCAAGGTAGGAGATCAGTTATTTGATGAGAGTTCGGTTGGAATTCAATTAATTGCTCAATTTAGTAAGCGATTGTTTAGTAACATTAATCCATGAGCCCAATAAT
>Ga0222713_10002111_pt1 | contig 21422 bp, 23 predicted proteins | sample C33_649DmetaG_FD_165061 | JGI IMG/M metagenome (GOLD analysis project Ga0222713, IMG submission 165061) | Estuarine water microbial communities from San Francisco Bay, California, United States - C33_649D | ecosystem: Environmental > Aquatic > Marine > Unclassified | place: USA: California...
AAGATAACCAATATTCTTGTTTGCCAGACATGCTGGGAGCCAGATCAGCCTCAGTTGCAGCTTGGGATGTATCCGATCAATGACCCACAGGCAGTTAGGAACCCTCGCCCTGATACGAGCTATAATTCGTCAGGAACCAGTGGGTTACAGTTAGTTCCGGGAAGCACCGGGTACCCAGAAGGCGGAAGTAGAACTTATCAGTGGGGTTGGAAGCCCGTTGGTGGTAGTTCTTCAGAAGATATAGGGCTTACTCCTAACTACTTAACCTCTGCCGGGGAAGTGGGAACGGTTATGTTTAACGTAGCGGCGTGGAGTGCTTCGACCAACTATGCTGTAGCTGATTCTGTTTCTTACAGTGGTGGGTATTATCTAGCAACTAAAGTGAACATAAACCATGCTCCAACAGATGTAACGTACTGGGAATCTAACTAGGAGATTTAAATGAATCCGAAACAAGTAAAGATCATTGCTGATGTTGAAGTTAAGAAAGGCGTAAAAGGGCATGAAAAGGCTATGCATAAAATGAGTAAGGGCGGCCCTACGGGTATGGCTATGAAAGCTGTAGGTCGTAACATGGCTCGTGCGAACAATCAGAGGGGCAAATAATGGCTGATAACAAACCTGCTTCTGCCTACGCTAAACCTCACACGATGCGTGGTGGGTCTGTGACGGTAAGCAACAACCCCGGTTCCGGTAATGATATGAGTCAGCTTAAAAACCGGGTTATGAGTACTGGCAATGTCAGCACTTCAATGAACAACGAGATCAAGACCTCTGGCATTCAAGTGCGCGGTGGTAAGGCGCAGACCAAAGGTCGTATGGCTCGTGGCCCAATGGCGTAAGCAATGAATTACTCCGAGCTATTCATAGCCGTAAAGGGCTACCTTGAGAACGATTTCCCAAGCACTGTCTTTACCGATAGTGCGGGGTCGTCTTCGTCTAGTGCGGCTACCCTGACTAGCAAAGAGCAGGTTAATACGTTCATCACTCAAGCAGAGCAGCGGATATATAACACCATTCAGTTCCCTTCGCTTCGTAAGAATGTGACGGGTACGTTGAGTACCAATAACAAATATCTTTCTTGCCCCACTGATTTCTTGGCTGTCTATTCGATGGCGGTTGTAAACACAGATGGCTCCTACTCTTTTCTTTTGAACAAGGATGTGAACTTCATTCGTGAGTCATATCCGATTCCTACTGATACAGGGGTTCCTGCCTACTACGCATTGTTTGGGCCAGTATCCACCAATGAAGCAGAACTAACCTTTATCCTTGGGCCAACACCTGATTCTACCTACACGATGGAACTGCATTACTTCTACTACCCAGAGAGCATCACAACCACCGCTTCAGGCACCACATGGATTGGGGACAATATTGACTCTGTTCTCCTCTACGGCTCGTTGGTCGAGGGCTACACCTTTATGAAAGGTGAAGCTGACATGATTGGCCTCTATGAGAAGAAGTATCAAGACGCCATGATGTTGGCTAAACGCCTTGGCGATGGCATGGAGCGCAGGGATGCTTACCGTTCTGGTCAGGCTAGGGTTCCTGTGCAATGATCGCTCAAACTCTCACGACTTCTTTTAAAACGCAGCTTCTGACGGCTACGCATAATTTCACTGCGTCCACAGGGGATACGTTTAAGATAGCGTTGTATTTGTCTACAGCATCTCTGGGCGCGGACACGACTGTTTACACGGCTACAGGTGAAATAACAGATACTGGATATACTGCGGGCGGAATAGCTTTAACGGCAATCACACCTACGTCATCCGGCACTACGGCGTATACATCGTTTAGCGCAGCTACGTTTACAGGCGTTGTGTCTTCAGTGATTGCGGGGGCATTGATATACAACAGCAGTAAATCTAATAAATCGGTAGCGGTGCTAGACTTTGGGAGTATGAAAACCTCTTCTGTGGCTACCCCGCTGGTTATTACATTCCCGACAGCTTCAGCTACAACAGCCATTATTCGGCTCCCCTAAGAGGTTATTATGACTATTGAGAAAGCAAAATCTACCGATACTGTGAGTAGCGGCCTTGTGGCTGGTACTAAATCTGGTGAGTCTGCCGTGGCGCTTGGGCGGTTTGATTTTGAATGTATTGGTGCAGATGGCAAGGTTAAGTGGACTGGGTCTGCTCCAAATCTGGTGGTGAACGTAGGTTTGGCGTATATGGCTGGTTCTGCGCTGACTAGTGTTACTGCAATAACCACTTGGTATGTTGGCCTGTATGGTGCGGGCGCGTCTAACACCCCTGCTGCTGCGGATACCATGTCGAGTCATGCTGGTTGGACTGAGAATGTTGGCTACAGCAATGCTACTCGTGTGGCTTGCACGTTTGTCACAGCGACAACTGCCAACCCCTCTGTTGCGACAAACACAGCTTCACCTTCGTCGTTTACCATCAATGCAACTTCTACAGTTGGTGGCGCGTTCCTGACCAGTGGCAGTGCTAAGAGCGGCACGGCGGGAACACTGTTTTCAGCAGCGGACTTTTCTTCTCCGGGGGATAGGTCTGTGACTTCGGGTGACACATTGAACGTGACCTACACTATGAGTTTGGCGGGGTAATGGCTGGATGGAGTTCAGGCACATGGGGTGAATCTGGCTGGGGCATGTCTGTCTATGCCAGTGATCTAGCTGAGACAGGAACGGCAACAGAGGCGGTAAGTAGTACGCAGACGTTTATAAGTGCAGTAGCAGAAACAGGAACATCGACTGATGCATTTACCGTAGCAGCAAGTATATTCAACGCACCTGTAACTGAAACAGGAACCAGCACAGACGCAGTAAGCGCGGCGCAGATATTTATAAGCACAGTAGCAGAAACAGGGACAAGCACTGACTCGGTAAGTAGCAAACAAATATTTGCAAGTACGATAGCGGAGACTGGAACAGCAACAGACGCGGTAAGTAGTAACCAGACGTTTGTAAGTGCAATTTCTGAAACAGGGACAGCGACTGATTTATTTGCGTGTGTGTTTCTCTGGAACGTAATTGACGATACGCAGACTCCAAACTGGACAGGTATCAGCACTACACAAACTCCAAGCTGGGGAGCGATAAGTAATACGCAGACACCCAACTGGACAAATATTTAATTAGGGAAACAACATGGCCTCTACGTATTCGACAAATCTCGCGCTGGAGCTTATTGGCACAGGCGAACAATCTGGTACTTGGGGAACCACAACCAATACCAACCTTGGCACTCTGTTGGAGCAAGCCATCAGTGGCTATGTAACCCAAGCCATTACTGACGGATCGGGTGCGAACACTACGATTACGATCCCCAATGGCGCTACGGGTGTAGCTCGTAACATGTTCATTGAGATGACGGGTGCTTTGTCGTTCTCCACGACTAGCCTGATTGTCCCCGCCAACAAGAAGATGTATTTCGTCTACAACAACACTTCCGGTGGTTTTGCTGTAACCGTGAAGGTGTCCGGTCAGACTGGGATACTTGTTCCTACAGGCAAGAAAGTCGTTCTGACCTGCAACGGCACGGACATCGTAGAGGCACATACCGCTATCGTTGGTAACGCCACAATGGGCGGAACGCTGGGTGTAACCGGAACCACCACCGCAGCGGCAATCAACGCCTCTGGCACGGTAGCGATGGCAGGAGCAGCTACCGTTGGGACTACCCTCGGTGTAACGGGCGTAGCCACGTTAGGCAACGGCGCAATTCTCGGCACCCCCGCCTCCGCGACACTTACTAACGCAACCGGACTGCCAATCTCTAGCGGTGTTTCAGGTCTGGGGACGGGCGTAGCTACTGCGCTGGGAGTTAATACAGGCTCCGCTGGCGCGATGGTGTTGTTTAACGGTGCGCTTGGAACTCCGACATCCGGCACAGTAACCAACCTAACCGGCACTGCCTCAATCAATATCAACGGCACCGTAGGCGCTACGACTCCTGCTGCGGGTGCGTTTACCTCACTCACTGCATCCACAACCCTGACTGTAACGGGGGCGGGTTCCATTGAAGGTCTAACAGTAGGCCGTGGTGCAGGTGCTGTAGCGACGAATACGGCGGTGGGTGTTAGTGCTTTGGCGGCTAATACTACTGGCAACAATAGCGTGGCTGTAGGCTATCAAGCATTAAAAGCAAACACAACTGGTGAGTTCAATGTTGCTGTTGGTACTGACTCACTAAAAAGCAATACAACAGGCGGTTACAACACAGCGGCTGGCAGAGAGGTAATGGCGACAAATACAACAGGAGCCAATAATTCTGCTTTTGGGTATACCGCTCTTGTATTAAATACAACAGGTGGAAATAACACAGCAATGGGCTATCAAGCCCTTCTATCCAACACCACAGCATCAAACAACACTGCTGTAGGTTATCAGGCGGGTTATGCAAATACTACTGGACTTCAAAATACCGCGCTTGGTTATTTGGCGATGTATAGCAACACTACTGCTACTCAAGGGTTGGGTGTTGGCTCTCAGGCTTTATACAGCAATACAACAGGCGCTAACAATACAGCCGTTGGAGCGGCTTACCCTCTTTACTACAACACGACTGGAAGCAACAATACCGCAGTAGGTATGCAGGCTCTTGGCTCCAACACCACAGCATCAAACAACACTGCTGTAGGTTATCAGGCGGGGTATACGAATACAGCGGCAAACCAAACTTTTGTTGGTTATCAGGCGGGACTTAACACAACTACAGGACAACAAAATACTGCCGTAGGACAAGAGTCGCTAAAAGCAAACACAACGGGTATTGGCAACGTTGCAATGGGTGCGGGAGCGCTTCTTTCTGCAACAACGGCTAGTAACAACACTGGTCTTGGTTATGGCGCACTTCAGTCCAACACCACAGCATCAAACAACACTGCTGTAGGTTATCAGGCGGCTTACACAAACAGCACGGGCACAAACCTCACAGCTATTGGTATTCAGTCTGGTTATTTGTTTGTTGGTTCTGTCTCCGAAGCATACGGAAGCACGTTTTTGGGTCGCCAAGCGGGTCAATCAACATCAAGCGGATATGACAATGCTTTTGTTGGCGCAAGGGCTGGTAACTTAAACACAACAGGCGCAACAAACGTAGCTGTAGGCGCTGCCGCCCTCTACTCCAGCACCACAGCATCTAACAACACCGCTGTAGGTTATCAGGCGGGGTATACAGGAACTACTGCGGCAAACAATGTGTGGGTTGGCTACCAAGCGGGTAAATCTGCAACAGGAAATTACAATGTTGGTGTAGGTGACAGAGCACTTACTGCAATGACAAGTGCCGAAAAGAATTCAGCATTTGGCATGATAGCATTGTTTTCAAATACAACAGGTTCATACAACACGGGTATAGGAAGTTCTGCATTAGAAGGAAATACTACAGGCGGTAACAATACTGCTGTTGGATTGCAAGCACTCCAAGCAAATACCACAGCATCTAACAACACTGCTGTAGGTTATCAGGCGGGGTATAGTGGCACTACCGCAACTCAAGTGGTTGCAATTGGTGGCGGGGCTTTATACGCAAACACAGTCGATTACGGCACTGCTGTCGGTTTTCAAGCGTTGACTGCCAACACAACTGGTGCGGGAAATGCCGCTTTTGGTGCAACTGCTTTGGCAGGTAATACAACTGGTTCGGGAAATAGTGCGTTTGGTACATTTGCGTTTGCGGTATCAAATAGTCCATTACAAGCTAACACTACAGGCAGTAACAATTCCGCATTTGGTTTGGGTGCGTTGGCTGCCAACACCACAGCATCTAACAACACTGCTGTAGGTTATCAGGCGGGGTATAGCAACACGACTGGTGCTGGTAATACATTTGTTGGTTACACAGCAGGAACAGCAGTAACTACAGGGTCAAATTTAACTGTTATTGGTAATGCTGCCGTAGCATCTGCTGTTGGTGCAACAAATGAAATTACTTTAGGCAACAGTTCTATTGCTACATTGCGTTGCCAAGTAACTACCATAACGGCTCTATCTGATTCTCGTGATAAAGAAAACATACAAGAATTGCAAGCAGGATTAGATTTTGTAAGCAAATTAAAGCCCGTATCATTTGACTGGAATATGCGTGATGGCGGTAAAGTTGGAATTGCAGATACTGGTTTTATTGCACAAGACCTTAAACAAGTCCAAATTGATACTGGAATAACTATTCCTGATTTGGTTTACGAAGAAAACCCAGAAAGACTTGAAGCTGGTTATGGCAAGTTATTGCCTGTAATAGTCAAAGCCATCCAAGAACAACAAGCAATTATTGAATCACTCAAGGCACGTTTGGATGCCGCTAATCTTTAAACTGAAAGGTAAATCATGACAACTTTCACCACAACCATCACCCGCATGTACACCCTGCAACAGCCTGACCCAGACTATGTCGTCAACGCTTTGTGGGAAGTCACTGGCGTAGATGGCACTAACACTGCCTCTATCGGTGGCAACACGCAGTTCAACTCTGCTGACCAAGAGGGTGCATTCATCCCCTACGCCAGCTTGACTCAAGCGCAGGTCATTGGCTGGATTCCTGAGTCAGCCATTACAAGCGCACAGCAGTGTGTGCAGGGACAGATCGACAGCATGATCACGCCCCCTGTTAGTCCGGCAAATACACCGTTGCCGTGGGGCGCGTGATGAACCTGCTTAAAAGCAAAACAGTCTGGTATGCGATTCTAATCGCAGTCTTGTCCATCGTTCAGGGCTATATAGGTTTGCTGCCGATGACGCCGGTAGCACAGATGGTTATCGGGATAGGTATCTCGGTGGGCATCGTTATTTTGCGTCTACTCACCACTCAACCGATAGGGGATAAGTAATGATTAACTTAGAACTCGATGTAAATGAAGTGAACGGCATCCTGCAAGCACTGGGTAACATGCCTTTTGCTCAAGTAGCACCGCTGATACAGAAAATACAATTACAAGCGCAGCCACAGGTGAAAACCAACGGCGCAGACGGTATCGAAGCACCGATTCAATAAGGATTTACTGTGGATAACCAGCATCTCATAAACGCGCTTATCGGTGGCGGCTTTGCAATCCTCGGCTGGTTTGCGCGTGAGTTGTGGGGCGCGGTCAAGGAGCTACGAGCCGACCTCGCCGCGCTGCGTGAAGATTTACCGAAAGAATATGTTGCGAAAGACGATTACCGCGAGGACATCAAAGAAATCAAAGCAATGCTTGAGAAGATATTTGAGAAACTTGAGAACAAGGCCGACAAATGAAAAAGATACTCCTCCTCGCTCTGCTGCCAGTAAGCGTATCTGCTGCTGACCTGATGATGTGCAACGGTGAGTATGCACTGTGCGCCGCCAGTGGCTCCACGCCTACAGGCAGGGCAATAACAGTTAAAGGTAAGGTGTTTCAAGAGGGGATGGCAGTCTGTCCGGTGCTGACAGGCCGAAGCGTAGCCAACGGTGCGCTGATGAATAACTCATGCGATGCTCCTGCCGGTAAAGTGTGGAGCCTGTTTTCCACTGTTAGCGAAGCGCCACAAGCGCCAAGCTGGGCAGTTGCGCCGTTGGTGAGTCGATCATTCACTCTCGGCAAAGATTCGGGTATGTCGAACCAGTGGTCATTCCTTTGCGACAAACAAGCCAAGCCAGTAAACGGTGTGCAGCTTGCCTCTTGCTACGGCCCGATAAACGAATCACCAGCCACCAACGGGCATATCAAGCCGGGTGCTAAAATTGTTACTGATGCTCCAGTTGGAGTGCTGAACCCTGTGGGCGGTAACTTTTGAACCCGCTACTCATTTCAGGTTTGTTCTCTGCTGCTCAATCTTTAATCTCTAGGTTTTTTCCAGACCCGGAGAAACAAGCAGAGGCCCAAAGAGCGTTGCTTCAGATGCAGCAGAACGGCGACCTAGCGCAGCTCGCTGCCGAGACTGACCTTGCAAAGTTACAGATTCAGGTAAATGTAGAAGAAGCTAAAAGCACAAACTGGTTTGTAGCGGGGTGGAGGCCGGGTATCGGCTGGGTGTGCGGAGCAGGGCTGGCCTACGCCGCGCTGATTGAACCGTTTGCTAGGTTTATTGCAAAGGTTTGGTTTGGGTATACCGGCGAGTTTCCGGTCATCAGCACTGACTTAACTTTGCAGATTTTAATGGGCATGTTGGGGCTTGGTGCTATGAGATCGGCTGAAAAAATCAAAGGCGCAGAAGGCAACAGATGAAAGAGAACTTTGAAAAATCGCTAGAACTTGTTCTCGCTCACGAGGGGGGGTACGTCCACCACGCTTTAGACCCCGGTGGCAGGACGAATCTCGGCGTTACACAACGCGTGTGGGAGGATTATGTCGGACACTCAGTTGACGAGCAGGCAATGCGACAGCTCACGAAAGAAATGGTGGCTCCGCTCTACCGCAAGCAATATTGGGATGTTTGCCATTGCGACGATCTGCCTGCTGGGGTTGATTATCTTGCCTTTGATTTTTCTGTTAATGCTGGGTCTTTCCGTAGCATTAAAACTATTCAACGTGCATTAAACATAACGGCTGATGGTGTCATTGGCCCCGTAACTATAAAAGCTATACAGGACGCAAATGCAGAAGAATTTATCAACAATTTTACAAACGCTAAAGAAGTGTTTTATCGCGGTCTGGCAAACTTTCCGACTTTTGGCAGAGGTTGGCTTAATCGCGTTGCAGAAAGCAAGAGAATTGCCGAAGAAATGATTGTTTAAACAGGTGCAACATGCCATTACAGAAGCTCCAATTTAAACCGGGTATCAACAGAGAAGGAACAAACTACTCTAACGAGGGCGGTTACTATTCCGGGGACAAGGTTCGCTTTCGTTCTGGCTACCCAGAGAAAATTGGGGGTTGGCAAAACATATCCTTTACCTATACCTACAAAGGTGTATGTAGGCAGATGTGGAATTGGATTCCGTTGGATGGAGCCAATTTAAACGCGTTAGGCACGAGCCAAAAGTTCTACGTGGAGAATGGCGGGTTCTACAACGACATCACACCACTGGCTGCGGCGGCTGCGGGCATTAACAATAACCCCTTCTCCACAACATCAGGCAGCAGGTTAGTTACCGTTACAGACACAGCACATGGTGCGTCGGCGGGAACCTTTGTTACCTATGCGGGGGCTACTGACACAGGCGGGATTCTCGCTGCTACCCTGAACACTGCGTTTGAGGTCATTACCCTGATTGACGGGAACAGCTACACCATTATTAGTCCCACAACTGCTACCAGCACCGCTGTGGGTGGGGGCGCAAGCGTAACCGCAGCTTATGATATTTCCGCTGGTGGCTCCATTTACACAACAGGTGTGGGTTGGGGCGCGGGGCCGTGGAGCCGAGGCACTTGGGGTTCTGCGTCCGCCGTAGGGGTGGGAAGTCAGTTACGGCTGTGGTCAATTGACAACTTCGGGCAAGATTTGGTTTTAGCTCCGCGCAACGGGGCGCTTTACTACTGGGCCAAGGATATAACGACCTATCCTAAAGCTATCACTTTAGCTGCTGCATCCACAACCGCTGGGTATGACGGAACCTATGTACCAAGCCAAACACTCCAGATATTGACCTCTGGGCTTCAACGGTTTGGTTTAGCATTTGGAGCCAATCCTTACGATCCAACTACGCCAAGCACCACGTTTGATCCAATGCTTGTACGTTGGTCAGATCAGGAAAACATTTACGATTGGGTTCCGACAACCTTTAACCAATCAGGTGAACAGCGTCTGTCTAATGGATCAACCATCGTTACAGCAGTTCATAGTAGGCAGGAAAATGTAGTGTTTACAGATACGGCTGTTTTTGTCATGCAGTATCTGGGGCCACCCTACATCTGGGGATTTCAGTTAATAACTGACAACATCTCTGTAGCCTCCCCCAATGCGGTAGCTTCGGCAAACAACATAATTTACTGGATGGGTGCGGATAAGTTTTATACTTATTCGGGTAGGGTTGACACGCTGGACTGCACTATCTGGAAGTATATATACAACAACATCAACAAAGACCAACTGTATCAAGTTATGGCGGGTACGAATGCCGCATACAGTGAAGTGTGGTGGTTTTACCCGTCAGCAAATAGCTTAGTAAACGATAGCTACGCCATATATAACTACAGCGAACGTATCTGGTATTACGGGAGTTTAAGCAGAACGGCATGGTTGGACAGCGCGTTGAGACAGTATCCAATGGCGGCATTCAGTGTTCAGATAACTTATCTGGCGGCTGCTATAACCGCATCCGATACAACCATACCGCTTCTCAATTCCGGGGCTTATCCCACTACGGGTTCTATTCAGATTGATTCTGAAATCATTTCTTACGCGAGTAACAGCAATAATGTTTTGACCGGGTGTATCAGGGGGTTATTAAACACCACCGCTGCATCCCATGTGCAATACACAATAGCTCCGTTATACACACCCAATCAAGTCATGTTCCATGAGTATGGTGTCGATGATGGTTCTTTATCAATTTCCACAGCGATTGCAGCCAACATACAGACCTCTGACTTTGATATTGGAGACGGGCATAACTTCGGGTTCGTGTGGAAAATGCTGCCGGATGTGACGTTTAACGGGTCTAATGTTAACGCGCCCAACCTATACTTGACACTCAAACCGAGGGTGAACTCCGGTACAGCTTACGGGGAGCCTGATCCAAACGCAGTGTTAAGTGCTGACAACTTTGCCGGTAATACTACATACACCATAGAAACCTACACCGGGCAAGTCTACACGCGGTTGCGCGGGCGGCAGATGTCGTTCAAGATTTCATCTACAGCACTGGGTGTGACTTGGCAGTTGGGTGCGCCAAGAATTGATATCAGGCAAGATGGACGACGGTGAGTAAGGACTTACTAACATGTATAACATATTCCCCGCTAAATCCCCCAACCTACCCATAGGCGGGGATGAGTACGATCTTGGGTATCAGAACCAGCTTAATAATGCCTTGCGTCTTTACTTTAACCAATTGGACAGCAATACACAGCAGTTCATTGAAGGAATAAATAGCGTAACGACCCTGCAATGGATGGGGAGTGACTGATGGCTTTTCAGAACATCATAGGGAACGTGCTTATACCGGCAACTGCGGTTACAGGGGCTTTTGTTACGTTATATACTACCCCTGCGTCCACTCGTACATTCTTGAAATGTATAGACATTTGCAACACCACGGGCGGGGCGCTGACTGTGTTTGTTTCCTTGGTTGCTACGGGCGGGACAGCAGGAACGGCAAACGCCTTGTACTCAGGAATAAGTATCGCTGCAAATGCAGTTCTACAGTGGCGCGGGTTGCAGGTATTGGTTGCTGGGACGTTCATCAGCGTCAAAAGCACGACCACAGGTTTAACTATAACCGCCAGCGGCGGCGAAGCTACATAATTCGGAGCGTATAGCTATGAGCCTAAACCTTTATGACGCAAGCGGAAATATAATAGGGCAGCAAGGGGGTTTATTGGGTAGGCAACGCGAAACCCTGATGGAGCTGGGAATGGATAAAAGCCCTTTACAGCAACCATTAGGAACAACAACACTCCCCCCACAAATAGGGCAAATTCCGCAAACGCCTAATTTGAGCAGCTACGGTCAGGCTGGCGGGTTGCAAACGTTTGATGACTTGCGGTCTCAAGGCTTACAGATGGGCCATGGCGGTCTGGGGATGAATCGAAGCGCACAACCATCTAACCAGCCACCTAAATCTTATACAAATCCTTCTGATTTTGAAGGATTGAATTTTGCATCAGCAGACACGGCTTTTGGTGGCGCAAATTATCAACGAATGCCAATGTTTAGTTATGCTGCTGGGACTTCAAAAGAAGATGTGCTAAAAAGTCAAGCTCCGTACATGACTCGTGAGAGCTATGAAAAACGGTTAGACAGTATAAGAGAAAATCAAACTCCGACACAAATGCAGCCACTCTCGCAGACGCCTTCAAATCAGCCAACACTCCCCCCACAAATAGGGCAACAACAGTTTGGCAATAGTGGTATTGGTAGTCTAGGTGGTGGCGGCGGTGGCGGGCAAACTAACGTCAGTTTAAATCTTCAGGGAAGCGCCACGATGAATCCTCAAGGAGCAAATCAAAATAGAGGGTATCCCGGAATGAACTTTGCGTCCGCGCAGGATCAGAGTAGGGGGACGATGATGTTTGCTGAAGGTGGCCCCGCCAAGCAAGGTGTAGGCAGTTTAGACCGTGGCAGGACTGGTATCCGTGAGATAGATATTATCAAGACTTATCTTTTGCATCTGGGTGTGAAGCAGGAACAGGTTCCGCAAATGATTCAGGCGGTGGTTAAGGATGGAGCGAAGTTTACCCGCGTTGGTAATACCATGATGTCTATGAAGCCTATTAGCCAGAATGCCGCGCAGGTTTATTTCTATACTGTTAGTAAGATGCCTGAGTTTATGGACGACGTTAAAGGCTTTATTAATAAGCTAAAGCAGAGTGGTATCAGCGTTATTTATATGAACAAAGAAGACCGAGATATCATGCAAGCAATTCAAGCTGCCGGTGCTAGTGTCCAGCCGTCTGACCGTCCTGAATTCAAGATAATGGCTGGGATATGAACACAGAAGTTACAGGGCAGAATCCTACCGGAGTTGCAACTGGGCGTTTAAACGCCCTTGCTCTGGAGGTATTAAAGCAACCACAGGTTGACTGCCCTGTAACGCATCACTTTGGCCCCAGTATATACATCCGGGAAGTTGTAATGCCAGCAGGAACTGTTGTTGTTGGTAAGCCCCATAAGACTGAGCATATGTGCAACATGATTTCTGGGCGCATGATTGTTGTTAATGAAGATGGGGATAGGATGGATGTAGTCGCGCCCTGTGTGTTTATGGCAAAGAAAGGCCGGAAGACTGCTTACATTATAGAAACAGTCCGGTTTCAAAATATTTTTTCAACGAATGAAACCGACATTGCGAAGCTAGAGGATATGCTAGTGGACAATACTCCGTTACTGGAAGAGGGAGAATAGTATGTCTTTTATTGGCGCGGCAACAGCGATGGGTTTGACTGGCATTGGCGCTACAATTGGTGCTGGCGTGATGATGGGCGGCGCTACGACTATAGGCATGAACTTGATACGCGGGAAAGACCCGTTTGATAACATAGGTCAAGGGCTGTTGCTGGGTGGAATAGGCCAAGGAATATTTGGGTCTGCTGGCGCTGCTGCTGGAGTTGGTGAGGGCGCTGCGGCTAGTGCATCATTTGATGCGGCAGGGAATATGATACCCATAAAAGATATGGCTACTACGGCTTTTTCTGATAGCGCCGCTGCTAATCTTGGTTCTAAATATGGCGGAACAAATATGTTGCCGGGTATGCCGGTATCAGACCCATATGGTCTAACTTCAGTTACAAATAATGCTAATTTAGCCCCTCATTCAATATATGGCGGTTCTAGTAGTCTGGCTGTACCAACGCCAGATGTTTATATTAATGACCAGCAATTTCTTGGCGACACAGAAGCGGCTATGCAAGCACGGCAATTAGGTGCTATGAAGCAAACTCAAGGGCTGGTCTCTATGCCGCCAGCGCGGGAAGCAGTAACTCCTGCAACAGTAGAGTCTTCCCCCGGCACTACAGCCATGCCGGTGCAGCCCGCAAATTACCTTGGCGGTTATCCTAAATCGTCATCTGGTACATCTTTTATGGATGATCCTCTTAAATGGATGAATGCCAACAAAGGAAAAACCGCGCTCGGTGCGGCTGCTGCTGCTGGCGCTATGGGTGCTTTCAACCGTAACACTGGTTTAAAGAACCTGCCTCCTCGCTCTTATCAGCGCGTCAACACTTCCTATAACCCCGGAACAGTTAATCCGAAATATGGTATGCCGGGAGAACCTTACTTCGTGGGTCAAGGCTATGGGCCAGAAACTCGTGAAACCTTCTATGGAGCGGCGGGTGGAGGTATCAGGGCTTTGAGTAGTGGCGGTGAGACTGCCCCCTATGTGCCGATGACTGCTCGTGGGCAGATGTCTTGGAGAGAAAACGTTCCTGATGATCTAGATGACTCTGCTGCGTTTAAACGGTATCTTAAATCTGACATCAATAAAAAAGAAGAAAAGGGTCAGGCAGAAATAGATAAGAACGTATCGTCGTGGCTAGAGCGCTATGCAAAAGCTGATGTTAAAGGTATGGCTGAAGGTGGCCCCGCCCAGCAAGTAACCCCGTTCCAACCCACATTCTCTACCGCTCCACAAGGTATTGGGTCGCTACCGTATCAGGCACCCAATGTTCCTGCAATGCAGTCTTCTCCAACGGACTATAACCAGTCCCCGCAGTATGCCCCGACACAGCAGTATTCTGCCCCCGCAGCAAACCCTATGACAGCAGGTTTGGGTAGTTATTTGCAAGGGTTGCAATACAAAGCTCCTGTTACCCCTGCTCCCACCACTAGCACTACGTCACCTGCCGGATATAACCCAGCTACACAGACCTATGGGACAACCCCAGCTACCCCCACCACTGCTCTTCCCGTCACTCCGAAAACACGACAAGTGCCACAAGGCGAGGATGAACCAGACAAAACGGAATACCTACAGCCGGATGGTAGTTACTCCGATCTAAGCCCTGCGCTGACAGGTGTAACTACACGAACGATATCACGAGAGGCAGAGGATGGAGGAAACATATTGGAATACCAGTTGCCGGATAAAAGCTGGAGTTCCATCCACCCTGCGTTGGTAGGTCTAAATACACGACAAGTACAACAGGACGAGAAACCAGACATAACGGAATATCAGTCGCCGGATGGGAATTGGAGTTCCGCTAAAAATTTTGATTACGGGTCGCAAAACTCTAAACCCCCCGTTACTATTTACGACCCCAGCACACAGCGTTATATACCAAAACCTGTCTCACCTCCCTCAGATGAGTTGTTTTACACACAGCCCATCTCACCTGATGAATTTTACACACAGCCTGTCTCACCTCCCGCTTTTATGGGGGCAGGGAGAGAAGGATATTCCTCAGGAGACGACTCTGGTGGTGGATATGGCGATGGTGGTGGATATGGCGATAGTGGTGGCCCACCTCCCCCTCCTTCTTCTGGGTTCTTTGGTTATCCGGGTTCAGTTAATCCACCTGCCCCACCTCCCCCTCCTTCTTCTACTCCATATGGAACCTTTGACGACTCTGGTGGTGGATATGGCGATGGTGGCTTTAACTACGGTGGCGACGGTGGTGATGGAGACAAAGCTGGTGGGCCGATCAAGTCCAGAAGGTACGCTATGGGTGGTCTTGCGGCTCTACCTGAATACGCCGCTGGGGGTAAGTTGTTGAGCGGTGACGGTGACGGAATGAGCGATAGTATCCCTGCTGTAATAAAGGGAGCGCAGCCTCAACGTGCGGCACTGGCTGATGGAGAGTTTGTCATCCCGGCTGACGTAGTGTCTCATCTGGGGAACGGCTCAACGAAGGCTGGTGGCAAGCGGTTATATGAGATGATGGCTAATATCCGCAAGGCGAGGACAGGCAACCCGAAACAGGGCAAGCAGATTAACCCGATGAAATTCATACCGGCATGAACGAGAGAGAACTCAATACCACTGCAATACCTATAGGGTCATTGACACAGAATATACCTTTAATTCATAAGTATCTTGTAACAGCCGCTGAGTTGACGGACGGGCGTTGCCTTGTAGATGATTTAGTCAAATTTTTTTATACCGGACTTTTTACGTTATGGCTTATTTATTACGAAGACACCAAAGAAGTAATTGGGTTTTTTGCGCTGGAAGTTAAGGCGTACCCGCAATGCAAACTTATGTGTATTCAACATTGCACCACGGAGCCGGGAAGTATGAAAGATGGGTTTAACCAAAAGATGCAGGACACCATAGAAGCCCATGCTAAAGGTAACGGCTGTTCTGGGATTGAATTTGTTGGGCGGTTTGGGTGGAAAAAATACACCGACGAGTTAGGTTATAAAAAATCTAGCCAGATATATCAGAAAGCATTATTAGAGGTAACGATATGAAGCATAATTGGGAATTAGGGCCGGGATACGACCTCGACGCATTCCGTAGCGAAGGCGGAAAAATGAGGTTATATGGTAAAGGCGGTGGCTCCCCTGCTCCCGCGCCTTCTAGCCAGACGGTAAGCCAGACTAATATCCCCCCAGAGTTGATGCCGTATGCCACAAAAGTTCTTGGGCGCGCGGAATCCCTGACAGATATAAACCAGAATCCCTACCAGCAATACCAAGGGAACCGCGTTGCTGATTTCAACCCGTTGCAAACCCAAGCATTTAGCAATATAGCCGGGATGACCACAAACGCCGGAACCGGCAATGCGATGAATCAGACGCAGGATGCCTATAATCGTTCCGCAAATGCAGGGCCATATAACGCGCAGAACTTTGGTAATCAGTATGGATCAGGGCCGCAGTTTCAAAACATGGGGCTGGGTTATTTGGCAGCAAACGCACCGCAGCTTAACCAATACCAGATGGGGCAAGCAAATCAGGTTAGCGGAAACAATGTTAATAACCAGAATATAAATGCTGCTCAGTCTAATTACAGACCTGATCTAGACCAATACCAGATGGGGCCAGCAAGTCAAGTTCGCGGAAACAATGTTAGCAACCAAAATATAAATGCAGCACAGTCTGGTTACCAAGCAGATTTAAACGATTACCAAATGGGGCCAGCAAGTCAGGTTCGGTCACAAAACTTCGGACAGCAGTTTGCACAAGACTACATGTCACCCTACCAACAGAATGTAACTGACTTCCAGAAACAAGAAGCGGTTAAGGACTATGGGCGTCAATTGCCGGGTATGGGCGCACAGGCGGCTGGTGCTGGAGCGTTTGGGGGGACTAGACATGCGCTGGTTGCGGCAGAGGGGCAAAGGAATTTGCAAACTCAGCTTGGCGGTATCCAAGCAGCGGGAAGCCAAAACGCCTACCAGAACGCGCAGCAGCAGTTCAATGCTGACCAAGCACGGCGTCAGCAAGCGCAGATGTCTAACCAACAGGCAGGATTAACTGTTGGACAACAGAATCTCGCTTCTCAGCTTCAGACTCAAGGACTAAGGGCTGGTCAGAACTTACAAGTTGCCATGTCTAACCTGTCTAATCGTCAGCAAACAAACGTACAGAACGCGGCTAATAATCTGCAAGCTCAAGGAATGAATGCTGATCAAGCGTTGAGGGCGGCATTAGCTAACCAACAGGCGGGGCTTACCACAGGACAGGCAAATCTTTCCTCCCAACTGCAAACCCAAGCACTGGGGGCTGGTCAGAACTTGCAAGTTGCCATGTCTAACCTGTCTAATCGACAACAAGCAAATGTCCAGAACGCGGCTAATAATTTGCAAGCCCAAGGGATGAATGCGGAACAGGCGATGAGAGCGGCGTTAGCTAACCAACAAGCGGGGCTAACGGTTGGGCAACAGAATTTACAATCACAGCTTCAGACCCAAGCACTGGGTTCAGGGCAAAGTATGCAAGCCCAACTTGCCAATCAAGGGGCGTATGGGCAGATGCAAGGTCTTGGTATGCAACAGAACCTTGCAAGCAACCAACAGGCGATGCAGAACGCTGCCCAACAAGCCCAGTACGGGTTGGCAGGACAGCAAGCTGGGGAAGCATCACGGCAGTTTGGTGCTAACTATGGGCTTCAGAATCGTCAGCAAGCACTAGCAGCGGCAGGGCAGTTAGGGAATCTGGGGATGCAGCAGTATCAGCAGAACATGGGTATTAATCAAGCACAGCAGTTAAGTGGAGCGCAAATTCAGGCACAGGAGCAACAGAAACTTAGCCAGCAGTATCAGGACTTCTTGAACCAGCAAAACTACCCGTATAAACAGCTTGGCTTTATGTCTGACCTGATCCGTGGAACACCGACATCCGGTGGCGCAGCAACAATGTATCAAGCCCCACCTAGCGCGATGTCTTCAACTGTCGGGTTACTGGGTGGATTAGGCAGTCTTGCTGGCGCGTATAGCGCAGCACAGCCAAGACAGTAAGGAGCTAATATGATCGGTCAACAAGGTAGTTTGGGGGTATCCCCCGCAGAGCTTCTGGCAGCTAAAAATATGGCTTCCGGGAAGTCCAACATGAATAAAGAGATTTCCCTTGGTGGTGATCTGACGCGACTGATGTTGGCTGCGATGCAACTGAAGAAATCTCAAGCGGAGCTAGAGAAGCTAAAACTCACGCGGGGAGCCAATCCCCAGACCACCGTGGCGCAGGATGTGCAGAAAGGCATAGCGCAGTTACAAGGACAGCCCGAAGAGCAGCCCCAGCAGCCCCAGCAGCCCCAAGGTCAGCCCCAAGGTCAGCAGCAGCAAATGGCGCGGATGGGTTCGGGTATCGGTGGTCTACCTGCTGGCGCGATAGACAATGAGGATGCGTTTGCTGGTGGTGGGATCGTTGCGTTTGCTGAAGGTGATCAGGTAGAGAGCAAACCGATTACCATAACACCTGACCGCGAGGCTTTTAACTATTTTATCTCTCAAGGTTGGACTCCTGCTGCTGCTGCTGGTTTTGTAAGTAACATACAAGCCGAATCTGCTTTCAATCCCAATTCACAGCATGACTTTGATAAAAAAACAAATACTTATATTGGAACCGGACTTGTTGGGTGGAATGCTGGGCGTAGACAACAGTTAGAGGCTATGTATGGCAGCAAGCCTACATACCAACAACAACTTGAGTATCTCCACAAGGAATTAAGTGGTGAAACAAAAGATGAGCCGGGGACTGCTGGCGTTGGTAAACGGCTCCGTGATAATCCAAATATATCCGCAAACGATGCAGCAGCTATGTTATCTAGGGAAGGAATACGCCCCAAAGATAGAGAAGGACAGGCAAAATACAGAGGCACCCTTGCAGAGCAGTTGCTTACTGGCTTCACTGGTTCCGGTAATGCGAATGCCGCAGAGCCTCCAAGAGCCGCAGCCCCCACTGGTATAGCAGCAACACTTACGCCGAGTGAACTTCAGGCTAAAAGCGATAATGAAGCATTAAAAGCCGCAGGACGTGGAATCAAAGGTTTTGCTGACTCTGGTGTTGCCGCGCTCAAGGATTGGGCTACTGCAATTCCAAGGGCTGCATCAAGAGCGTATGGCGCTGTCACTGGTAATGAACCCCCGATGACTACTAATTCATGGACTCCGTATTCAGATGCGGATAGTGCAAAAAAAGAAGATGCTACCAAAGATGGAGCGCCAAAAGGACACCCGCAAAGCCATGAGCGGGGTAAAGATGAAGGGGCTGACTTGCCGTCTGTAGTTGCTATACCAGCGCAGCAAAGAGTGCAGCCACAGGTGATTACTTCTGACCGAGAGCCTGATTATAGCAAATATTCTCCAAATGGGAGAACTGCGCCCGCTATAAAATCGTTAAAGGACATAGCTAATGATACTTTATATACAGGACTGACTACTCAACCTTTATCTAGAGAGGCTTATGATAAGCAAGTGAATGCTATTGCAAAAAAAGAAGGCACTGACCCAGCGTCAATGAAAGAGTTTTTTGACAAACAATCAGCATCTTTTACCAATCAAGCAGTAGAAGCAAAGAAAAATAGAGATGTTGATCTATGGATGTCCGCCGCCCAAGGATTCTTTGCTATGGGAGCCGGTACTTCGCCAAGAGCCTTACAAAACTTCGCTATGGGTGCTGGGATAGGCGTTAAGCAAGCCCAATCTGCATTAAATGAATATGGGAAAGCTCAAAAAGAAATTAACGCCGCTCAACGAGACATTGCTAAATTTGAAATGTCTCATAGGGAGACACGCACAGCACAGCAAATTGCTTCTTATGATAAAGCACTTGCTCGTGCTGATCTTTTTGAAGCGAGGAAACTTGGTATTGCCGAAAAAGTTTGGGAAAGAATCATTAGACAAGATGAAATAAAAGAGAGTCGTTTAAACAGGGAATACACACAACGCAGAGATTTTGAAAGAAAACAATTAGATGATTTTAGAGATACTTTAAATAAAGACCCTGAATATTCTTCAGCAAAAAAAGCGTTTGAAGGCTTAGATCAACTGGCAATATTGTATAAAGATAAGCCAGCAGAATTTGCTGCTGAAACTAGGAAGATACAAGAAAGAATGAAGCAAGCAGAGACGCGTGTCAAAAGTGGGTATCCTGCTTTGGGAGGTAATTCAGGTGGTGCAAAATTCTTAGGATATGAATAATGCCTATCGCTCGTTTTGCGATGCCCGATGGCAGGGTCGCTCGGTTTGAAGTTCCAGAGGGATTATCTCCTGAAGAGGCTCAGGACTTAGTTTCCTCTTCTATTGCCAAACAGGAACAAAAATCTGAACCAGCAGTTGCCCCCACAGAAGCCGCCCCGGTTGAGAAACCTAAAGAAAGAACTTTTGGAGAGGCAGCTACCGATTTGGCTGCTGGTCTTACGTCTGGCATTGGTTCTGTAATTCAATTACCGGGGCAGCTTTATGGTTTGGCTACTGGTGATTTTGAAGACTCCGGGATACTTGGTTTTGGCAAACGTATTGCCAAATCCGGCGAAGACATGAAGTCTGAAGCATTGAAACAAAAAGAAAAGCAACGCTCACAAAAAATTCAAGATGCAGAAGATAAGGGACAGTGGGAGGCATTTAAAACCGCTTTTGGAGAAACCGTCAAAGACCCCGCTTTGTTTGCAAGTTTCCTCGCGGAGCAAGCGCCCCAAATGCTTGTTCCTTTTGGCGGGGCAAAGGTTATAAAAGGATTAACTCTTGCCAAAGGGTTACGTGCTGGACTTCCTGCAATCGAAGCTACCCAAGCCGCTGGCACAGCCGGGACTCGCGCTGCTATTGGAGCGGGGGCAGTTCAACAAGGGTCAGATATTGGAGCGGGCGCATATGAGGAACTCTATAAAGCCTTGGTGCTTAAAGGCACACCAGAAGAGGAAGCTAAAAGCCAAGCCTTAAACTTAGCCCGCGCCGCAGGAGCTTCAGGTGCAGTAATTTCTCTGTTAGCTCAAAGACTGCCCGGAGCCAAAACGCTGGAGGAATCTTTTGCTGGGGTTCCCGGAACATCAGGTCGTTTGCTAGGCGCTGCAAAAGGCGCTCTTGGTGAAACAGCCAGTGAGATAGTGGAAGAAACCGGCGGAAAGTTTGCTCAAAACGTCGCCATGCGGCAAGTGAATCCAGAGCAGCAACTAGCTCAAGGACTTGGCGCTACAGCAGGTATGGCGGCAATTGGTGGCGGTACGCTTGGTGGCGTGGCTGGCGCTCTCAGGACGCCTCAATCAGATCAGGCTACCCAACCCCCACCACCACCTCCGGAAGCGCCCCAGATCGATCCTGACAAGTATAGCGCGGTGATTAAGGGGCTTACCGCAGCCATCCCTGACTCCGGACTCACAGATTCTTCCAAACTGGGGGAAATCTTCAAAGCATCCGGCATTGAGAACGAAGCCGAGGTTTCGGCGTATCTCAACCAAGCGATCACTAGCGGTGAAATCGTTGCCAACTCCAACCCGGTTTTCAATGTTACC
>Ga0222713_10002113_pt1 | contig 21411 bp, 20 predicted proteins | sample C33_649DmetaG_FD_165061 | JGI IMG/M metagenome (GOLD analysis project Ga0222713, IMG submission 165061) | Estuarine water microbial communities from San Francisco Bay, California, United States - C33_649D | ecosystem: Environmental > Aquatic > Marine > Unclassified | place: USA: California...
GAAGTAAATTCATTTGCCGGAGCGGCTGGTGGCAAAGCAGTAAATCTTAATGGTAATGCAGTAACCTGGATAGCAACAGGTACAAGATATGGAGCGATAAGCTAATATTTAAGTAATCTACTCAGTTTATAACACACCCTCAACGCACCAAAATCTCATTGAATTTTATAAATACTGTAAACATACTGCGACCCTAGGGGATATGGAACCGTAAGTCAAAAGTAAAACAACACTACTATTGCGGAGTAATATACCATGGCGGTTACACGAATTAAGAATAATCAGATCACTGACGCAACCATATTTGCGAACACTAAGATCTCCCCAGGTTCCATAGTTGGATCCTTATTTAATGCTAACTTGACAATGACGTCAGATGTTACTATCACAGGTAACTTGACAGTTCAAGGTTCTAGCACATATCTAACAGTAGCATCAACAAACACCTACGTTAATGACCCATTGATTGTGTTAAACAACTCATACAGTGGAACTAATACCTATGACATTGGTCTAGTAATTAACCGTGGTAGTTTAGACACAGCGGCATTGGTTTGGAGTGAAGCCAACGATGAGTTCCGTGTTCAATATACCACAGATGATGGTACCACTTATGGTTCTATCAATAACAGTGGCTATGCTAATTTACACGTTGGTTATGAAACAGTTGAATCTGATCTAACTGTTAAAGGTGATCTATTAACAACAGCAACAACATTTAACCTAGTAAACGACACAGCAACCACAGTTAATTTTGCTGGTGGTGCTGGCGCTGTTAACATTGGTGATTCTACTGGTAATGTTACAGTAGGTGATGGTCTAGTAGTTACAGACACACTATGGGGTACAACAGCGTATCTATCAGACGTTTACAATTCTAATTTAACAGCAAGCAGAATTACATTTGCTGATTCAGGTGGGCAGTTAACTGATGACTCAGCATTAACTTATACTGCATCATTGCTCACAGTTGATCAATTATCGGTTGACGGCTCTGCAGGCAACGTTAAGATCTATACACCGGCGGCAAGTAATGAAGATATCATCATTTCAGCTGACTCAGGTATCATTGACTTTGATGGTGGTGCTTTAACAAATCTAGCAGATCCTGTAAGTGCTCAAGACGCTGTTACATTAACATATCTTGAATCAGCAATTTCAAGTGATGTAACAACTATCCAACAAGATGACAGTTATGTATCTGTACAAGATGATGGCGTTGATCCAGGTTGGATTGACTTAACTGTTGATGCAACACAGGTAGCTAACCTATTAGTTGGTTCAATGAGTGTATTTGCTGACACATTATTAGTCAGTGACGGTTCTAACGTTGCTGTTATGAACAGTGCTACATTCTATGTTGCTTCAACAGCAACAGTAGATGGAGTATTAACAGTTACAGACACAACAACATCTACCAATGATTCTACTGGTGCATTAGTAGTTGGTGGTGGTGTGGGTGTTGGCGAAAACTTAAACGTTGGTGGCACATTGGACGTTACAGGTGCAGTTAACCTTAATGACACAACAAGTTCTACAAATGCAACAACAGGTGCATTGATTGTAGACGGTGGTGTTGGTATTGCTGAAAACCTAAACGTTGGCGGTGATGCTACTGTTACAGGTAACTTAACAGTCAATGGTGACTTAACCTATGTTAACTCAACAGACTTAAATGTTACAGATAAAAATATTACCATTGCTGACGGTGCGGCAAGTGGTGCGGCGGCTGATGGGGCTGGTATTACTGTTGATGGTGCAAGTGCTACGATCACATACACTAACGCAACTTCAAGTTGGGATTTTAACCTAGCAGTTAAAACCACAGATACAACAGACTCAACAAGTCCAACAACAGGTGCTTTATTAACTGCTGGTGGTCTTGGTGTTGCTAAAGACTTATATGTTGGTGGTGGTGACATTGGTACAGATCAAACAACATTTAATTTAATTAATGATACAGCAACAACACTTAACATTGGTGGTGCGGCAACTGCTCTTAACCTAGGTGCCGCAACAGGTAACGTTACTGTTGCTGACGGGTTAGTTGTCACCGATAACACATGGGGTGTTGACGCTTACTTTACTGATGTAACTGCTAGTGCTAATTTAACTGGTGCAGACTTCACTGCAACTGCAAGTGCTAACCTAACAACATCAGGTACAGTGGTAATTGATTCAGGAACAACTGGTTCTATAGATGGAGTTAATATTGGTGCTACCACAGCAGGTACTGGTGATTTCACTGATGTTACAGCAGACAGTTTAAATGTTAACGACACAACAGCAAGTACCTATTATAGTAATGGTGCTTTAATTGTAGATGGTGGTGTTGGTGTTGCTGGTAATTTAAATATACAAGGTGGTCAGATACTAAATGTTGGTGGCGACCTAGTAAGTAATGTTATCTATGGTGATGCTTCAGCACAAGTAGTGTCAGACGTCAATGGTAATGCTCGTGTTATCATACAAAATATTAACGGTGGTAGTGATGCTACCAGTGGTTTAAGTATTCTAGCTGATGACGGCGATGAAACCAACAACTTCTTAGACTTTGGTATTAATAGTACAGGTGCAACATTTGGGGAAGTTGATCCAGGTGATGCGTTTATATTCTATAGAAGCTCTGGTAATTTATTCGTAGGTACCTTTGGTGGTGACTACAATATTGTAGCCGCAGGTGGTGCTTTTGGTAATTCTGTAGTTGCTAAAGCAGATGGCGGCACTCTTTCATTTGTTGTAACATCATTGAATCAATCTGTAGATTTTAACTCAGGTGGCTTAGTTGTTGAAGGCGGTGCTGGATTTAAATCAAACATCAATGTTGCTAGTGGTTTAACTGTTAATGCTGACCAAACTAGTCAGGGATTTACTGTACTAGGTAATGTGGCTACATCATTGATCCACACAGACAGTTTGAGTGATAGTATTATACTTGGTGGATCAAATGCTTCTCCACACGCAGGTGCCACAGTTAAAATTAATGCCACAGACTCAATGATTGTTCCGGTTGGTACTACTTCAGAACGTCCAAGTAACGATGGTGGTGTTGATGTAGCAGGTATGCTTCGTTTCAACAGCACCCTCAATCAACTTGAATACTATAGTGGAAGTTCTTGGGAATCCACACAAGGTTCATTTACAACTGTTGTAGCTGACGCTTTTGCAGGTGATGATTTAGAAACAGACTTTACTCTAAGTCAAGAAAATTCCACAGCAGGTGTAATAGTTTCTATCAACGGTATTTTACAAATACCAACAACTGCGTATGCTGTCTCAGGTAATGTTCTAACATTTACTGAAGCTCCAGCAACAGGTGACGTGATTGATATTAGACATATTACAACATCAACAACAGTTACTGGTCTTGCTGACGAAACATCGTCGATTAACGTAAACGGATCTACAGACACTGCTACATTTACTAATGCTGACTTAGTGTATGTTGAATCAAAAATTAAATATCGTCAGACTCCAACAACAATTACTAATGCAAGTACACCATATGTGGTTGCATCATTTAATGCTTCAACATACGCTACAGGCAAATTTATTGTTCAAGCAGTCAATGGTGGTAATATTGAATCAATGGAAATGATGTTAATTACAACTGGTTCAGATGTTGACTATACTACCTACGCAGTTATTAATGCAGGGTACGCTATGGGAACATTGAGTGCCAACGTAGTAGCTGGTAATGTTCAAGTGTATTACACAAGTACATCATTGACAGGATCAGAAGTTAAAGTAATGACAACATTAATTGAAGCATAAGGACTATAGATGTTAATCAATAAAAAATATAGAAGAGATTATACTTCAGAAGAGATTGTTGTAGAAAGAACTTATTCAGAACAAGTTTGGCACGACTCAGTAGAGACAGTGCCAAACGCTGTTTCTAATAAACAAATTTCTAACCAAGCAGTTGTTTTTGGAAATGCTCCTAGTAGAAATGATTTTAACATCCAACGAATATTAAATCACCGTGGTGGTTTATTAGCATCTAAAGCATTTCAAAGTTATGGGTGTAATGCTTTTTATAGAGAATACAAACCAAACTTTTTAGTTGCTATTAATAATCGTATGGTTGACGAAATTGCGGCAAGTGGGTACGCTGATGACAATATTGTTTACACTAGTTCTATAAACATGTTAGCACATCCAAATAAATTTTACCTTATTCCTTATGATCCATATTTAGATGCAGGAACAACAGCGGCTTATATTGCCTGTTTTGATGGACATAAAAAGATTTACATGATAGGATTTGACGGTCAAGATAGCCAAGGTTATAATTCTAATATCTACGCTGGAACAGATAATTATGACTCAAAAGACAGTTATGTCAGTGATCAAAAATGGAAGGCAAATTTTAGAAATCTAGCTAGAACATATAACGATGTTGAATTTATTTTTGTTCATAAAAATAAAAATCATTCATATCCACAAGCATGGCGTGATCTAGTTAATGTTAGATCAATTGACAGTAGAACATTTGTATTAGAATCAGATCTTTAAAAGATCCTCTAACACTGTTATTTTATCAATAATCTCAGAAAAGTTTACAGTTCTCCAAACCCCTGGATGTAGGGGTTTTGGATGATCTTTAAGTGCTACCCAACAATATCCTCTATGTTCATTGTTTAATTTTGGAATAAATTCTTCTGTTACAGGAAGAAGAAATGTGTGATAGGAAAAATTATTATTTTCGGTGGTAAATTTTTCTATAGGAATAAGTTTAGAGTCACCTAGCTCAACTCCTAACTCTTCACGCAATTCTCTATATAATGATTCAGATATTAATTCGCCAGGTTCAACTCTGCCGCCAGATAATCCCCAAGTGCCTTGATATTTGTTAGAATTTCTTAATAGAAAAAGATGTCTTTGTGTAGAAATACAGTAGATAAAAGCACCAACACTTTCTAAAGTACTAGTGTCCATTCCCCGTTCTTGTATTCCCCTTCCCAGCTTTTCACCCATTGATTGAGATTCCATTTATATTGAGTTCCTGTATTTAGGTTACTTACATATTGTATACTATCAGCTGACTGACTGTCAAATACTACAGACCAATGTGTGCCATTATATTCAATAATATCGTTGGCATTGGCAACCAAGTCTTGACCGTCTGATCCTCTCCAGAGACTAGCACCATCGCCTACAGTATTATCCCAACTACCAATACCTTTTAACAATAGATATCTAGCACCACTGGTAGCAGAAGTAACAACATTTACTGTAGTATTTTTGGTTGGGTCAATGATAGCATCAATTGGATCTAAAGTGTTTGTTGGGTATGTATCTATGTCAGCATTAAAAATTAATTGAGTTTCGTCTGTTGGGTGGTAAGTGACTGTTCCTACAACCTCAGTGACACCGTCTTCGCTCATAAGTCTAATTTGACTAATGCCATTTTCCAGCACACCGTATACATTAATTAAATTACGCCAAATGTCTTTAGTGCCAACTTTGGTAGGAGTTTCTAAAGTAGGTTCTCTAGGATCTTCAATTTCATGAACTTTTAGCAAAGTTAGTGTGTTACCAATAAGGAGTACACCATAATCCATTGGAGTAAAATATTGTCTATTGCCTAACAAATTAGTTTCGTTATATACAGCAGAACTTAGATCACCCTGACTGTCATGTATACTAGCAATAATTTTTTGAATAACACCTAATTGTTTTACCTTAGCAGGAGGTGAAATCCATATGGGTAATTTAAATGTTAAGGTAGCAACATCAATTGGATTATCAGTGCCAATTGGAACAGATCTTGATGTCCAAGTTGGTGTGTCTAAAAATACAGCACTTAAACTAGTCCAATCAATATAGTTGTCTGTTGATTGTATTTCTAATGCAGGATTAAATAGCACAATCAATTGTTCTAATAATTGTAATTTTTGTTCTGTATTTGATGTCCATATATCTAATTTAAGTTCTAACATATAAGGAACAGGCATCATACGTTCAATAGTAAACGCATTACCTTGACGTTGCTCATATTCACCTGTTTCTTCATTATAAGCACGTTGTCTTATATTCATTTTACCAACAAAGTTTGGCTCTTGCACTCTTGATCTATCGTAGGTTAAATTATTGATATAGACAGCCATTGAAGGAACTACAGGCAAAGCGTTTTCAGAATTACCTTGAATAATACTCATAGCCTGTCTACTACTATCACCATAAAAAACAGGAACACGTTGTAAGGTTGTGTACCCATCACGATCTTTTCCAAATTCAACTTGAAATCCACTAACTATACGGATAAATTGTAGTATAAATCTTCTTATTTGTCCATCATAAAAAAAGTTTTGCATGGTTAATTATCCGCTGTTGGTCGTAATGCATCAGATAGACTTTGTTTTTCAACTAGCACAGTTTCATAGACTGTGTATTCTAATAGATCATTGCTAGAAAGTGTATTAGATACAGTAAATGCCAGATTACCTGATGAGTTAGACGTTGTATTTGTTATAATTGTCCCATTTAAAATTGATTTTACTCCATAGGTACTAACGTATGTTGTCTTAGTAACTACAGTTTTTGTATTCAATGTAAACGAAACTGTGTGTGCATTAGCTAATGGAGTATAAACATTGGCAATTTTAATTGCGTCCCAACCAAGAGCATTTTGATATCTAACACCAGTATTGTTAACAAAACTACTACGCTGTGTGGTATTTGTTATACCAGGTGTAAGATTAGTTCTCACATTATCTTCTATTTTAACCCAACGTTTACCATCAAATCTAAACAAACGATTTGGAACATAATCTAATCGTAAATAATAGTCACCTACAGTAGGTCCACTTGGGAAACTGATGCCAGCGGCTACTGATCCACCGTTTGGTAGTTGACCATCACTTGTTAAGTATCCTTGTACTTTTGTAGATGGTGCAGTTGTTCCGGCAGTTGTGTCTAACACACCTTCTGACGCATCCTCAGTAACTGAACTAGAATCTAAACCACCTGGATCACCAGGATATCCTGATTCTGTAGTAGGTTCAGTGTAGATAAATGTAGTGTCGTACCCACTAGCAGGAACATCTTGCTCTGCTTGTTCAATGATAGCGTCATTGACTTCAATAAATTTATTATAGGTAGATAATATTTCTCCTATAGGAGTATCTGTCTCCTCGCCTGCTTTGATAATATTAAGAATGTCTTTGTATTCTTGACTGTCTACTAACGGTTGTAGTTTAACACGCCAAAGATGTGGCCACCAAGTTGGACTAAATCCTTCTGCAGATTTAGTTGCGTCTTGTACTACATAATAACGTTTTAGTGCTACTTCTATACTATCGTCTAATGGATAGTAGTCTTTAAGATGAGGTAGTTCAATGACATCACCTACCATTAGTTTACGTCCTAACTTTTCTACCATATCATTTAAATGAACAGTTAGAAAAATAGTATCTCCAGTTAAGAACAAACCAAACTGTGTAAGATCAAAATCGTTATCGTTTACTCTATAGTAGCCACGTAGTACATAAACATCAGCATCATATTTACGATCTCTATTTTCTAAAAATAGTAAATCTTGTATGTTTAGTGGGCTTTGATCGCTGTAACTAGGTTTAGTAGCATCAGAATAAAACGAAATAGTAGTTCCTACTGGCACTGCTGACAGTGTTGATGCGGACAGTGTGACAGTGGTTGCTGTCTTAGATAACACAGTTGTGCCACTGGTAATATAATTACTAGAAACATACATGCCAGGTAAAACGGCTGAAGTGTTTGCAAATTCTAACACAGTACCAGTAGATACCTGAGCTGATGTAGTAGTCAATGTACCACCTTGGTCAATTGGACCAATGTATTTGTGTACATGAATATCAGTAGCACCTACTGTGAATTGTTCTAATATGGTCCTGTCAAAAAACTTATAGTCATTTGAATGATTAGGACGCCAAAGACTTAATCTGGGCATTTCATTATCCTATATATTGTAGTATTTATCGAAGTTGACAGGTACTGTTATCAATGTTATACTTATAAAATGGAAATAACAACTAGTTTAGATTGGCAAAAGATTCGTATAGAAATGATAACAATATCCAAAGGAACAGGTAAGTATCAGCATGAAATGATAAAAATTATAGAAAATCTTGATTTAATGGTTTCAGAACTAAGTAAAGAAGAAGTCAAATGTCGCCAACAACATAAACAAACACAGACACATAGAGAGTTGGTGAATAAGATTAACAACGAAATTGCAAATTATGAACAAATGATTACCTTTGGTACACTATTAAATGGTTGACACAGTTAAATTGACCATATATAATAACGCAATGAACAACGATTTTCTATATACTATTAGAACATCTCTATACCTAATATTGGTAGTGTTCCTATTGTTTTATGTTGTAGATAATGTAATACTATATGATCATAATAATCCTTTAAAATTAAAAGTAGAAGAAAATCCAAAAATGCAAGACGGTAGTCAAGAATTTAAACCTCCTATAGATTGGGAAAGTAGTATTCAGCCAGCACCTGATGAAGACGGTGTGCGTAGATACCTACCCCCAGATAGGTTAGAACAACACGGCAAAGAAGATATAATTTATACTCCGCAAACAGAACAAGGAAACTACTGATGTCCTATTATAATGATATGAAATTAGACGAAGCCTACACTGCTGTACAGTTTTATGGTGATATGTTTGGGATCTATAATCTGTGGGAAGCTCTGGAACAAATGGAAAAAGACTACAGTAAATTGGATCTACATGATCGCGTAGCACTACGTAAAGTTCGCCAAGATTTAGAACATGAATTAAAACAATCAACTTTGTCAAAAAAAGATGTTAAAATATATGATGAAGATGATGGATATTTAGATTAATATTAAGGAACAAGAATGGCTATCAAGGTTAATAGTTCAAAAAAAAGTGTAAAAATATCAACAGATAGGTTAGGTAAAGTCCTTGAACCTAAATGGGATGGAGTTGACTCCTGGACAGGCTCAGAGTTTTCTAGGATGAAAACTATTGCTATGGACTACTATCGTATGGATGCTAAATCTACAGATTATAAAAAATGGGTAATAGAGTGGATAAATCATAACGAGGATTGGAAAAAACATAGCAAGTTAATTGCTAAAAACAGCGACAGTCAGTTTGCTCCAACTCTAGGTGCTATGTGTAGAATGTTAACACGGGGAATGCCTATAGAACATAAGCCTTATTCAGAATATTGGGAAAATTCTCCAGGAACTATGGGTAAATTAAAAAACCCACTTGAGTTTATTAATGCTAGACTACAAGAGCTATTAATGCAAGGAGAACAAGTATTTGATTCTATAGAAAAACCCACTGAAAAGAAAGCACAAACTCCTACAATTCAAGATCGCATGAATGAAATTGCTAACAAACATATCTTACATTTTGAATTATTTGAAGATCGTTTAATGAATGGTGAAGATGTGGGAGATCCTAAAGCATTTGATTATCTCAAAACAGAAAACGTTCCTCAACAGTTGATTAAAAAGATCGCTGGTTTCTTTGAACCACATAGGCAAGAACTAATAGAGGCTCGTTCAGGGCAAGATGAAGACCTTAAAGAAGCCTACAGCCATTATAAAGCCGCTGATTATAAAAGATTTGAATTATTTTATGCTAAACTGTTTGCTGACTTTGAAAGTTATGAACAGGTCAAACGAGCAACTAAAAAAGCAAGAGTGCGTAAAGCACCTTCAAAAGAAAAACTAGTGGCAAAACTTAAATATCTCAAAGAAGATCTTAAAATGAAAGTGGTTTCTGTTAATCCACTAGATATCCTAGGAGCTCAAGAACTTTGGGTTTACAATACTAAGAATCGCAAACTAGGTAAGTACGTAGCTGATACTCATGTTGGTACACTAGGAGTTAAAGGTACTGGTATTGTTGGATACAGTGAATCTGCCAGCGTGCAAAAAACTCTACGTAAACCAGAACAGCAGTTAAAAGACTTTTTAGGTTCTAACAAAGTACAACTGCGTAAGTTTTTAGAAAATATTAAAGCCACAGAAACTAAACTTAATGGTCGTATCAACGCAGATACGATTCTATTAAAAGTTTTATAGTTCAATTAGCATAAATACTAGAAACAAAGGTATTTAACTAATGGCTACAATCAAATCAAATCTTACTGCTAATTTATCTGTAACTACAGACAGTCTATTTGACCCTAATACAGGGACAGGTGCGGGTCCTATTGCATTTGACGACAGTTTATTAATAACAGAAAACAAATTACGTAATGACATCATTGACTATATTAGATTACAATTAGGTGATGGAATTATCGATATTGAGGCAGACGAAGAACACTATAACAGTGCTATCGAACAAGCATTTAATCGCTATAGACAACGCAGTGCCAATAGCGTTGAAGAAAGTTATGCCTTTTTAGATATACATCCTGAAACTCAAGAATATATATTACCAACAGAAATTATGAATGTTCGTGCTATATATCGTCGTGGTATTGGTTCAGTAACAGGTACAACTGCTAGTCAGTTTGAACCATTTGCTTCAGGCTACTTAAACACCTATATGCTAGTAGCAGGACGTGTTGGCGGACTTGTAAACTACGAATTGTTCACAGGTTATCAAGAACTTGCTATGCGTATGTTTGGTGGGTATATTCAATATACATTCAATAAAGTTACTAAAAAACTTACAATCACAAGAAAGATTCCTTTCTTTGGACAAAATTATAATGAAGGTATCAGCGAAAGTGTTCTATTGCACGTGGACAATCAAAAACCAAATGTTATGTTACTCAATGATCCTTTAGTTTATCCATGGATTCAAGACTATGCTTATGCTTTAGTAAAACGCACAATTGGTGAAGCACGTGAAAAGTTTGCTACAATCAATGGCCCAGGTGGCGGAACAACATTAAATGGTACAGCACTTAAAGCAGAAGCCAACGAATTATTAGCTCAATTAGAAGACGAATTAAGAAACTTTGTAGATGGTGGAACACCATTAACTTGGATTACTGGCTAATAATTAGTTGACAACGATTTAAAATCTGTTGTAAAATGTGTTTATCAACTAAGGAGTTCAAATGTCAAAAATTATAGGTATCTGCGGTTTCATGGGCAGTGGTAAAGACACCATTGCTGATTATCTTGTTAACGTTCACGGATTTAAAAGAGAAAGTTTTGCCAACAGCCTTAAAGATGCTGTTGCGACCACATTCAATTGGGATCGTGAAATGTTAGAAGGACGATCAAAGCAGAGCCGTTTGTGGCGAGAACAAGTAGATGCGTGGTGGGCTAAACGCTTAGATATGCCTAATCTTACTCCTAGGTGGGTTCTACAATACTTTGGTACAGAAGTAGTTCGTAACGGATTCCATGATGACATGTGGATTGCTAGTTTAGAAAACAGGCTAGCACAATCAACAGACGACATAGTAATTACAGACTGTCGTTTCCCTAATGAACTAAAAGCAATACGTGCCGCTGGCGGACAATGCGTTAGAGTTAAACGTGGTCCAGAACCACAGTGGTATGATGCGGCTGTACAATACAACAAAGGTCCTAAGCGTAATATGACTTGGGCTCTAAGTAGAGGACAACTAGAGGATCAACAGATACATCCTAGTGAATATAGTTGGGTAGGCCAAAAGTTTGATGCTGTACTAGACAATGATTCTACATTAGATAAATTATACGAACAGGTTGAAGTATTTTTAGATCTTATAAGTCCGGAACAAGATCACCTTGTATCCAACCTAGATCTGATTTAGACAATTCAATTTGACAATTAGCACAAACAGTTCTAAGATTAATATAATTAGTGTTGTTTAGATCACCGTCTATATGAAACACAAAAAAATGTTCTTTTAGTTTAGATTCAAATCCACATTTTTCACAACGCAATTTCTTTTTATATCCGCTAGTTTGCCAGTTAGCTCTAGGTATAGGTATGCCCTTTTTTCTTCTAATACAACTGTCGCATCTAGTTCTAAAGTAAGTAATAGAACCACGTTTATAATTAATAGCAGACGGTTTTTTACCACATGCTTGGCATAAAGGACGCTTTTTCATATAGTTATTTATAGCGAACCTTTTAAAGGGCACCTAATTACGTCATTTTCCGACAAAACTTATAAATATATGAAAGTATTACTTATTAAGTTTAAAGGATAGAGACTATGGCATTAATATCACCAGGTGTACAAGTAACGGTTATTGACGAGAGCCAATATCAACCAACCGCACAAGGTACGATACCTTATATTTTACTTGCTACCGAACAAGACAAACAAAATCCAAGTGGATCTGTAGCTACAGGTACAACATCATCAAATGCTGAAAAACTAGTAACTGTTACTAGCCAACGTGAATTAGTGAGCCTATTTGGTAGTCCTAATTTTGTTGTTGATTCTTCAGACAATCCAATTCATGCACATGAATTAAATGAATACGGATTGTTGGCCGCTTACAGTGCATTGGGTGTAGCAAACAGAGTTTACATACAACGTGCAGATGTTGACTTAGAACAATTAACAGGAACAAGTATTCGCCCAACCGGCAACGCGGTTGATGGTACTTACTGGTTAGATATTGATACTACTAACTGGGGTATTTACGAATGGGGTGAAAATGGTTTAGAATTAAAAACACCATTGATTATCACTGACAGTACTTATTTAAGTAGTGGTGTACCTATCAGTTCATATGGTGCTATTGGTTCCTATGCTATAGTTGCTACAAGTTCTTATAATCCAGTATATTTTAAACGTTACGACAATACTTGGGTATTAGTTGGTACTGATGATTGGAGAGCAGGTGTTGAAATTATTAGAGGTGCTATTTCTAATCCAGGTAACCTGGTAATTGGTGATAAAATGGTACTTAACGGTACAAATATTACAATTACTGGCGACACTGTAGAAGGAGTTGCTAGTGATATTAATTCAGCGGCAATTACAGGTATTACTGCTAGTGTTTACTTCTCAGGTGAGTTACAAATTTATGCTGATAGTACAGCGGCAAGTACAGGCAATGTTTCATTACCAGATGGTAAATTAACAATTGAAAAAGGTACAGAAATTGGAGGCAATGATTGTGCTGTTAAATTAGGTTTATTTGATAGTACATTAGATGGTACAGCAAATACTAAAACAATTAATGGCCCTACTATCCAATTTAGTTCATACAGAAATGTTCCAGCATGGAGAACCAGTGATGTAACTCCAAGACCATGGGGCAGTGTATGGTTTAAAACATCAGCAACTGGAAACGGTGCTAACTGGGCAGTTAAAGAATATGATTCTAATTTAGATTCATGGGTAAGTCAATCTGCTCCGCTATATGAAGATGACAATGCCGCTATCTACGGACTAGATCCAGTAGCAGGTGGTGGTTCATTAGAAGTTGGCTCATTGTATATCAGATACGATGCACTTGCTGATTCAACAGGCACATTTAAATTATTTAGAAAAAATAGTTCAGGTTTACTCAAAGTAACTGGCACAACACCATCATCACCATTTGTTTTAACTCCAGGTGATGAATTTATTATGGAAGTTAGTGTTCCAGCAAGTGATGTAACAAATCTTGCCACAATTACTTTAAGTGGATCCACAGCACAAGATTTAGTTGGTGATATTTTAGCGGCACGTTTAGAAAACATTGTTGCTACAGTTGAATCAAGTGGTGCTGTAAGTATTAGTCACTTAGCTGGCGGTACTATTAAATTTACATACGTAACAGGTACACCATTATCAACAGTAGGTATTATCAATGACGCTAGTATACAAACAATATCAAGTGGTAGTGTATACCTAGCAAGTCCATGGAGAGCATTAACATATACATATTCTTCAACAGCACCATACAGTAATCCAGCTGATGGTACATTATGGTACTATAATACAGCATTAGAAGCTGACATCATGATCAATGATGGTTCAGGTTGGAAAGGTTATAAAAACGTAGCAAATGATGCTCGTGGGTATGATCTTAGTAACACTGATGAGTTAGGTCCTATATTCTCTGCAACACAACCAACTACACAAGTTGGTGGCGGACAATTAGCCGCAGGTGAGTTATGGATTGACACCAGTGAATTAGAAAATTATCCAGTGATCCGTCGTTACAATGGCGCAACATGGGATCTAATTGATAACACCGACCAAGTGACAACAGATGGTATCCTATTTGCAGATGCACGTTGGGATACAGATGGAACTTCAGATCCAATCGTTGACGACATAGTTAGTATAGCTGATTTACAATCAAGTAACTATATTGATGATGATTGCCCAGACTACAGATTGTATGCTCGTGGTACATTATTGTTTAATACACGTCGTTCAGGTTATAACGTTAAACGTTTTGAAAGTGAATGGCATGTAGATGCAGATGTAGTTCCATCAGTGGTTGCATCATGGGTATCTTCAAGTGGCAATGACCCGCTTGGCGTGCCATACATGGGCCATAAAGCACAACGTAACGTTGTTGTTGAAGCAATGAAATCTGCTATTGAAAGTTCAACAGCTCTACGTGAAGAACAAGTTCAGTTTAACTTAATAGTTGCTCCAGGCTATCCAGAGCTAATCCAAAACATGATTACTCTAAATAATGATCGCAAAAATACAGCATTTATCATTGGTGATAGTCCATTAGATCTTAACTCTAGTTCACAGAGTATCCAAACTTGGTCAGCAAATGAAAATCTTGCACTTGACAATGGTCTAAATGGTCTAGTGTCAAGAAGTGAATATCTTGCTGTTTACTACCCAAGTGGATATGCAACTAACTTAGATGGTGAATCAGTGGTTGTTCCAGCATCACATATGATGTTAAGAACATACATCAGAAGTGATAACGTAAGTTATCCATGGTTTGCACCAGCTGGTGTACGTCGTGGCTTAATTGACAACGTTACTTCAATTGGTTATGTTGATACAACTGATGACAATTTATTCCGTAGTATTGGTGTTACAGAAGGTCTACGTGATGTTCTTTATACAAATGACGTTAACCCATTAACAGTATTACCAGGTGTAGGTTTAGTAGCATACGGTCAAAAAACACGTGCTTCAATGGACTCAGCTATGGATAGAGTTAATGTGGCAAGACTAATTGTTTACTTAAGAACAGTGCTTGACAGTGTAGCAAGACCATTTATATTTGAACCAAACGATACAATTACTCGTAACCAAGTAAAACAAGCGTTTGAAGCAGTATTAAATGACGTAGTTGCTAAACGTGGTATCTATGACTACTTAGTAGTTTGTGATGAAACAAACAACACACCAGATCGTATTGATAGAAATGAGTTGTATGTTGACATCGCAATTGAACCAGTTAAAGCAATTGAGTTCATTTATATTCCAGTTAGATTGAAAAACACAGGCGCTATTGCCGCTGGATTATAAAAGATAATATACGCATATAATGGGGAACTATAGTTCCCCAAGTATGCAAGACAAAAATAGGTAAATATATAAAAGAAAGTATTAAAAGGACAATAAAATGGCAACATCATCTTTGAGTAAGTTTACAGTTCCATTGAGTACAAACCAGAGTGCATCAGCACAAGGTTTGTTAATGCCAAAATTAAAGTTTCGCTTTAGAGTGAACTTTGAAAATTTTGGTGTTAGTCAGCCAGCAACAGAACTTACAAAACAAGTAATGGATTTCAAAAGACCAACATTAACATTTGATCCTGTAGAAATTCCTGTTTATAACTCACGTGTGTACTATGCTGGTCGTCCAGTGTGGGAAGTTGTTACATGTCAATTGCGTGATGACGCAGGTGGTGAAGTAACTAAACGTGTAGGCGAACAGTTACAGAAACAGTTTGACTTTATGGAACAATCAAGTGCTTCTAGTGGTATTGACTATAAATTTATCACACGTTTTGAAGTATTAGATGGCGGTAATGGTGCAAGTACTCCTATTGTTTTAGAAACATGGGAAATGTATGGTTGCTTCTTAACAAGTGTTGACTATGGTAATGCTGAATATACTTCAGATGATCCAATGACACTTACATTATCTATCAGATATGACAATGCTATCCAAGTTCCTGCAGAAACTGGAGTAGGTTCAACAGTGGCAAGAACATTAGGTACAGTAATTACAGGCTAATAAACTAGCCTAACAAATTAAAAGGCCCGATTAATTCAGGGCCTTTTTTTATGGATAAATATTGTATATAACGGAATAAACATATGGCATTCTTAGGTGGATTTTTTAATCAGTTTCTTAATCAGTTAGGAACTGGTGATCAGGTAAAAGACTATCAACATGCGGCTCGCACCTTTGTTGATGGGCTTTATCGTCTTGGACCTAAGTTTCAAAATCTATTTCATGTTTATGTAGACTTAAACCCAACTGCGGCCACTACAGATCAAAACAGTCAAATTGAAATAGGATTATTAGCAAAGAGTGTTAACTTACCAAAATTTTCAGTACAAACAAAAACTTATAATGCCTACAATCGTAAAAACATAGCACAAGAAAAAATAAAATACGACCCTGTGTCAATGACATTTCATGACGACAGTTCTAACATTGTTAGAAACTTTTGGTATGACTATTATTCATACTATTATAGAGATAGCGACCATCAAGAACCTCTATACAATATGGATCATAAATACCAACGTAGACAAACACAAGAATGGGGCTACACCCCTAAAGCATCTGTACACTATATAAACTCTATTAGAATTTATAGTCTACATCAGAAACAGTTTAGTTCATATATTTTGATTCGTCCAATAATTACAACTTTTGAACACGGTGAACATCTACAAGGTGAATATGTACCTTTACAACACAGTATGACCATTGACTATGAAGCAGTACAATATGAATACGGTCCAGTGTCAAGTGGCACTGTTCAAGGATTTAATGTTATTCACTATGATAACAGTCCAAGTCCTTTAACATCATTAGGTGGCGGTACTACAAGTATTTTAGGTCCTGGGGGATTGGTAGAAGGAATTGGAAGTACAGTGACTAATTTACAAAACGGAAATTTTTTAGGTGCTGGTCTTGGTGCATTAAGAACTTTTAATAATTTTAAAAATGCTGATTTAAAAACAATAGCTGGTGCTGAGTTACAGCAGACAGCAATGAATATTTTACGAGGACAAAATTCTCAAAGTTCTATATTTGTTCCAACCCAATCAGCAGTAGCTGATGCTCTTTCAAAAGCTGTTAATGCTAAGCCAGGTGCAGGAGCAACTAGTTCAGGAGTATCAATGACTGGTATGAATGCTCAAAACAATGCCATTGGTAGTACCAATGCTGGAAAAATAGGAAACTAGAATGTCATCTGGAAATTTACCATCATCTTCAACTACTACTGATCAAACACAAAAGTTTTTTAATAATTTTTTTAATGATCAATTACGTGTCTCACAAAATGTTGATGATGCTATACTAGGTTTTTTTGAATCAGTAACTGGTAATAGAGAAACAGCTAAAACATTAGCATCTGTGGTTTTGTATACTTCATTGAAACAGGGTATAGAGCCAATGGCTTTTATTGAAGAATTAAGAAATTTAAGTTCAGGCGTTAAAAAAGAAGTTAAGACACCAATTGATCCTTTATTAATTGAACGCAGTCACGAAACTATTGATGATGTTGAAGCTAATAAAACAACCTATGAATCAGGACAACTATTTTATGCCTCTACAGATAATAAATTCTATAGACTAAATGCAAACAGAGTTGATGCAGTACCTGACTACAGAGCAGAACAGATAGTGTCTACAGTGGAAGATGCTCCTATATCTTACAACTTCTATCAAGTAAAATATGTTAGTGAAGGTAACGAACTTAACGCATATTTAACCATGTTTCTTAACCTAAACAGAGCAAATACCAGTTTATTAGGAATTAGTAATAGTCCGCAAACTAACAAGTATATCACTAGAACTATTCTATTGTAATTATGAGTAAGTATGCACAGGGAAAATATCAGATAAAAAATCCTGAAAAATATATAGGAAAACACAGTCCTACGTATCGTTCTAGTTGGGAGTTTGCCTTTTGTGGATTCTGTGACAATAATCCTAGCATAGTACAATGGGCATCAGAAGCAATTAAAATTCCTTATAGAAATCCAGTTACTGGAAAAAGTACAGTATATGTTCCTGACTTTGTCATAGTCTATTCAGATAAAAATCAAAAGAAACACACAGAATTAATTGAAATTAAGCCTAGTACACAGGTAACTATGGAAACTGCTAAAACTCTTAAAGACAAATATAGTGTAGCTATTAACATGGCTAAATGGGCGGCCGCAGATTCGTGGTGTAAAGCCAATAATATTCGCTTTAGAGTTGTAACCGAATTTGATATCTTCAAGAATGTCAAGCGGTAAATAGTTAATCATGACTAAAAAACTTGAAGAATTATTTAATTTACCTGAATCTGAAGAAGTTAACGAAGAAGAGGCAAAACAATCTATAGAAGAAAATCGTGCTGTAATACAGCAGGTTGATGAAGCAATTGATAAGATTGATGCCGCACTACCATTTGTTAATGATTTAGATATTAGTGATAAAGAACTAGATGATCTAAGTGATCTTGCTAAAGAAAAGTTTCAAGATCTAATTGATCTAGGTATGAATGTAGAAGCACGATTCAGTGGACATATCTTAGCAACAGCAGGAACCTTGCTAGGACATGCTATCACAGCAAAAGAAGCAAAACTTAAAAAGAAATTACAAATGGTTGATCTACAACTTAAAAAAGCAAGACTAGATCATCAGATGAAACAAACAGATGGTGAAAAACTAATTGATGCTGAAGATGGCCAAGGAGTAATACTTGATCGTAATGAACTATTAAAACAGATACTGGGCAAGAATACAGGGACATAATCTGTAGTTTTTGCATAAATAACAGTAAAGGTGATATTTATGAAAAATTTTTTACAACATCTGACAGAAATACAAAAAACATACGAGTTTAGAATTAAAATCGCTAACATTGATCCTGATGAAAAAATGGATGTTTTAGAAGCGGCTTTAGATTCTTATGGGTTAGACAGCATTACTAAACCTAAACGTCTTCCTATTAAAGAAAGTGATATTGACTTTCCAAGTATGGCTAACTGTCAATTGTATCTATTAGATGCAGTATTAAAATATCCTGTAAATGATGCACAGTTACGTGCTATTGTTAGTGAACGTGCTGGTATTCCACAAGGCAACATTGTAGTAGTTCCAAAAAATCATCCAGAAGAAATTTGGAGATGGAATGAAGACGGTACTAGCGAACTACGTGAATACGAAAAAGGTAAATCTGTTTTAGAAGAAGAATTACCAGAGGCTTCCAAAGAACAAAAAGATGCTAGTAAAGCCTATGCTGAACGTACATCTTTGTTAAAAGAATTAAGTACACCCAAAGTTGAAGTTGAAGGTGAAGATACTGAAGACGCAACAACTACAAATGATATCCCACAAGGAACAGAAAGTCCAGTGGGTAGTAAAGAAACTAAAAAACCTGACGTTAAATCAGCGGCAAGATAAGGACCCTAAAATGAGCAACAATATCTATGATATAATCTCTAAATTAAATAGCCTAACTCCACAAGAACACCCAGTGGAAGATACTCCAGTAGTTTATGAAACAGTTGAACCAAAAAGTGATATCATAAGTGCTATCGAATCACTAGAAAAGAAGTATGAAGATTTTGTTGCTGAAGAAAATCAGCAGTTAGATGAAAGACATTTTTCTGATAAGAAAACGTTTGACCAACTTGCGGAGCCGGGAGATACTTATAAAACTGCGGATGGCGGTACAGTCACAAAGACTGAAAAAGGTATCAAACACTCAGCACCAAGCGGTAAATATGGTGCAGGCCCGGAAGACGAAAAAGACGAACTAGACGAGAACACGTCTGAAAATAATTTAAACGAAGCTGATTATTTTGTCCATGCTACTGAGCTTACGAATTACGAAGCAGTAGTAGATGCTGACTCTGAGGAAGAAGCAGAAGATAAAGCTGTTGAACAAATTGAAGCAGATAGAGAAGAATACCAAGCAGGTGGAGATGGTGTAATACCTCAATATGCAGAAAAGATGACAGAATCAAAAGCAGACATTCGTAACCATCCAATTTATACGAATGAAGAAGCATGGGATCACTATAAAAAAGAACTAGAAGAACAAGAAACAGAAGAAACAGTTAATATTGAAGATGAGTTAAACGAAATTTCTAGACTAGCAGGACTAGCAGAAAAAGTAGGTGGCAACAAAGTATATGATTTAGTTGACGAGTTAACTTGTAACAAGTGTAATGAAGAGCCATGTGGCTGTGATATGAAAGAAGGGTTTGATCCAGACTCATACGAGAAAGAGATTGAATACATGTTCACAGGTGATGACGGTGAGGAAGGCTATGGACATGTACAATGTCATGTTAACGTAGTTGATGGTCGTCCAGTAGTAGATCCTACATCATTGAAAGCAACATGCAATGGTGATGGTAACAACAAACTAACAGACGAATGGTGCTCAGAAATGGTAGCAATAGGTGGATCAGAACATGAAGAAGCACTTAAAGCATGTCAAGAAGAAGTAGAAGATGAGTGGGAATCAAGAGATGTTGACGTACCAATGGACGAAAGTGCCATTGAAGAAGCAGTATCACGCAAAGATTTCCAAATGGTAGCAGACCTACTTAAAAATATTGAAGATGAAGCAAAACGTAAAGAACTAGCACATCATCATGCTGAAGTATTTGCTAAACAAAATCCACGTTTTGACAAAGCAAGATTTATGTCTGCTGTAGGATTAAACGAAGAAGAAGTAGAAGAAGGAAACGAATTTACTAAAGCTCGTTTAGATGCTATCAAAGCAGGCAAAGATTCATTCTCAGTGGATGGAAAAACATATAAGGTATCTGGCAACACATCAGAGGAAGAAAAAATGAATGAAAGTACACAGGTTAATGAAGATATTAACATAAACATTTCAGCAAATGGCGAAGAAGATGTAATCAACCTAGCTAGAAAATTAGCAGGTCTTCCACCAATTGTTGTTCTTGCTGGTGGTGCTGAAGAAGCAACAGAAGTTGAGGAAGAAAGAGAAATAGAACACTTAAATACTCCTAGAGAACAAGTTGCTGGATTAAATGCTTCTATTCCTAGTGGCACTGATCTAAATAGATCTAAACTACAAGACCCAGAAACTGCTAACAAAGCGGCAAATCCTTTAACTAAAGAAGAAAAAGAAATTGAAGAAAGTCTTTGGACAGAATATCAATCAATGATCGCAGAAGTTAAAACTGATGAAAACGCTTAAAGACTATTTAAAAGAACAAGAAACAAGCACCAACTCTGATGTTGGTGTTTCTTTATCTGAAGTTAGTAAAGAAAAAGAAACAGAATTTCATGCTAAACTAGACCAACTAGTACACGACACTTTT